>LDZU01000035.1_pt1 | contig 29058 bp, 28 predicted proteins | sample 615531 | NCBI WGS metagenome assembly LDZU01 (sample SAMN03408293, study PRJNA278302) | terrestrial metagenome | isolation source: oil reservoir sample SB2 | place: USA: Alaska, North Slope, Schrader Bluff formation | collected 2011-09 | reverse complement strand
TCTAATACATTTTCAAAATTTTCCATTATATTTATTTTATCTTCAGTTGAAATAATATCTGCTGAAATTTTTTCTATAAATAAGTCTGCTTCATCTTTTCCAACGTATAATTCATAACTTTTTGTTGATAAATAATAACATGCGTGGTCTGTTGTCAGTATTTTATAGAATTTTTTAAATTTCAGGAAATCTTTATCAGTTAGTTTAAACCAATTATCTAACATGTTATTAAATTTAACTCTTAATTTGTTGTTTAAAAATGTATATTCTAAACTTAGTGAATCTACTATCTGTTCACAGCTATATAATGCTTTACTATAATCTATAGCAATAGCTCTTTCTAATTCATCAAATAATTCATACATGATTTTATTTTTTTTCAAGTTAATACAATTTCTAAAGGTATATCATCTTCTACTTTTTTTAATACTATAAAATTATTATCATCTATTTCAAGCTGAAAATTTTCTTTTTTAATTAATTCTATTACGAATCTTTTGGGGAAATTTTCTAAGTGTCCTTGTAATCGTATTTTATCAGTAATATCAATACAATAAAAATTATCTGGATATCTATCTGCTACTTCTTTAGCTTTAATAATCTTATTTTGTATATTCCACATTTTAAATTTATTTTATTTCTTCTCACTTTGTCCAAAATTCATCTATCGTAACACTGGCTTTTATTGCTACATTATTTAAAAATAATAATCCAACTTTTTCCATAATATTTTTTAAATCATTAGCTACATCATTAGATATTTCTTCTTTGCCTTCAAATAATAGTTCATCATGTACAGTAAATAATATGCGACAGTCTAAGTTATCATTTTTTATATATTTTCCACATTCTATAATAGCTTTCTTTATCATACTTGCTCCTGAAGATTGAATAGGAAAATTACAAGCTTGTTTCTCAGCTTCATATAATTCCATTTCTTTATTTAGTAATTGATGAAAAAATTTCATTCTATTTGTATAAGAATGATCTCTTACCGTGTAATCTTCTTTTAATGCTTTCTTTATATTTTCTTGATATTTATTAAATTCACTTAATTTCTCCATTAAGGCATTATATACTTCTAAAGCGGTTTTATTATCTATACTGAGAACTTCACTTATTCTTTTTGCTCCTGCTCCATAAAATAATCCAAAAACCACTCTTTTATGTTTTGTTCTTATTTCTTTATTTATTACAAAACTTGGATCTTTGGTTATTATCCTGTAACTTATGGTAGCTAACTCTGTGTGTAAATCTATATTATTATTACATGCTGCTAATAATAATGGATCTTGTGATTGCGATGCAGCTAAAGTTATTTCTTGTTGAGAATAATCTATAGTTATTATTTTATAACCCGGTCTTGATATAAAACAATGTCTTAAATCATTATCTGCCGGTATATTTTGTAAATTTACTCCTTCATTTTTACTATAACTTTTTGAAGATATTCTTCCTGTATCTGTGCTACACTGCGATATATTGCTGTGTAATCTTTTTGTTGTTTTATTTATACTATTTAAAAATGAATCACCATATGTAGATACAAATTTACTATATTTTCTGTATTTTAGTAATAATTCAATTAAATCCTTTGTTTTATGTTGTGGATTGTCTAATATAAATTTTTGTAACAATTCACTTTTTGTGGATTCTATATAAACTCCTAACTTGTTTAATATTTTTAACATTTGATTAGAAGAAGATATATCCACTTTGTTTACTAAATTTCTGTCATGATCTTCATCTGAAAATAATTCTAATTGATTTATATCATGCTTCGAATTTATTGTATTTTTATCTATAATCTTAAAATTGCTTTGTAATTTGTACAATTCATCTTTAATTTTATCACTTATTTCTTTTAAGTTATTTTTATTTATTTCTATATATTTGTTCCATTTATCCTCATCTACCAATAATCCTGTTAATTCTATATCTCCTAAGTATGGTATTAACTCCATTTCTAATCTTATAGTTTCTGTTAAATTTAATTTTAAAGACATTTCTTCTTGTCTTTTTTTCAGCTTTTTTAAATATTTTATATCATTAGCTGCATAAATTATTTGCGATTCATTTAATAAATTGTTTCTTACAAATGTTTCTCTTTCAGTCTTATCCAAAATTATATTGAAATGTCTAAATAATAAATCTTTTAAGTTATGTTTTATATTAAATCCGTTATAATTTACTTGACTTGCTATATATGTACAATATAAATTGTTTAATGATATGCCTAAATGATATTTTATAAATATATAATCAAATTTTGCATTATGCATTATAAATAATTTGTCTTGTAAATTACTTAATATATATTTACAACTTTCTTTTTTTGTTTCTATATCTATTACAAATTGATTATCACTATCTCCTAGTGTTAATAATAATAGTTTATCATTAAAAGGTACTAAGCCTTCTGTTTCTGTATCTAAGCATATCTCTTCTTTGTCTTTTAAATAATCTAATATGCTTTCTTCGTCTGTGACTTGAATACTATCAGAAACTATTTTTTCATTAGATAATAAATTTACCATAAGATCATTTTTGCAAAGATACAAAAAATTGAGAAGACTAGATATTTCTATCTAATCCTCTCAATTTATTTTAATGTTATAAGCTGTTTAATACAGTTTTGGTTTCCCTTGATCCAAACTGTTGATCTATCTCATTCTGATTTAACTCATTCTGATGTAAAGACCTTCCAGCTACAGTATTGTCTGCAATTATATAAACATCTTCTTCTGGAGAATCTTTATCAACAACCAGACAACGTCTATAGATCGGATGACCCATATAAGTTAATACTTCACCCGTGGTAGGATTAATTTTAGGATTTTGTGTCTCCCAAGATTTTTCCAATGATTCCTGAATCACTAACTTCTTGTTAAATGAATCAGGTACTTCTTCATCTGGTCTTAAATTATACTCATCTACGACTCTTTCTAAATCGCTTAAAGTACCATTTAAATATCCTACTCTTTTTTCAACAGTAACGAAGTTTCCTCTAAATAACAAAACTTCTTGTCTTAACCCAATCGATCCGAACTTTGGTTGATTTTCTTCATCAAGTAATCTTTGATTTACATTGATGATACCTGCAATGTTGTCTTCTGTGATCGCAGGTTGTACTCTAATTTTTCCCATTTTTTTGAAATTTTAGGAGTTTTTTAATATTAAAGTTCCTCGGCTTCTTTCTGGATTTTTTTCCATAATTCTCTCGCCTCGGAATCTATCTTTCTAATTTTTTCTTTTAATACTTTTGCTCTTTTTATATCTCTTTCTTTTATGGCTAAATTTAGCCTTTCTTCTAGCTTTTCTTTTTCTTCAAATAAGGCATCAACTAAAGGTCGATGCATATTTCTATATAGATTCGCTTTTTCTGAAATATTCATTTATCCCTCCTCTTCTTTATTTGTTTCTATTGATTCTAGTACTCCAGCAGAATCTTGTACTCCAGTAAAATCTTGAATTTGTACTTCAAGATATTTTACTGCATTGTGCTCATTCAAAGATTTTTGTACTCTGTGTATGCCAAAATCAAATCTATTCTTTGACGGTTCTACTTCAATTTTGACATCTTTATCTATTAAAAAGTAACTATAGAACTTGTGCATATACTTTATTCTATTGTTACCTTTTAAAGATATCTCTGATACTCTATCTAACCAGATAAATACCCATTTTTTTGATGTTTTCCACATCTCAAATCCTGGGTTTATCTTTACCGCAGTAATGAAATAATCATTAGGCTCTATACCTAATTCATGATCTCCTGAGTTCTGAACTAATATTCCAGAACACATTTTTTCAATAAATTCTAACGTTTGATCCGTTGGATTAACTAATCCTTTTGGATCGTAGACAAAGTCATATAGAACATTGTCTATTCTGTTGGTTTTATCCATAACTGTTTGTTTTAAAGGTTTATTATAAGGTTTGTACGATTTTATTTTTGTTTTATTTATTTTATGTAAATTAGAAAGCCTCTACGATACTCCCGTACAGTAGAGTTCTTCTTGAATCTTGAAATCTAAATAAGACATGACACATTAACCACCTACCAAATATGCACCTGAGAATAAAAATGATTCAAGAATTTGCTTCCTAATTTACTTATATTAAATGAGTAAATTGATGCCTAAGATCAATAAGGCGATTAGTGTAAAAAATACACAAATCAGAAATAGTGTTTCTTTGCTTTCTGTTTTCATTTTATTAAGATTTATTGATGTTTTCTAAATTTCTTGTTTTTTAAAAGTTTATTTATCTCATCTTCTAACTCAAGAAAATCTTCTCTGGCTTTGTTAGAAGCATGTAAACTTGCTAATTTTTCAGAATCTAAATCTGTTAATTTATATCCAAATTCATTGGCTATATTTAGACTGTCTACAAACGATGGATCATTGTCTCTTAAATAATTTATTGCATTTTCATAATAAATTATTTCTTGATCAAATGCTCCTCTGTCATTTAAAATATTAAATAGATCATCAAAACATTTAATACTTTTATAATCAGATTCTGCTAAATATTCCGTGTAATTTGGATTTATTTTGTTGAGGAAATTTATTAAATCTACATTTTTTATAGATGTAGTATTATATCTTGTATGTAAATATTTAATAAAATCTTTATTTGATATTAGCTTTCCATAATATGGCCAAAAACAACCATCTCTGTATATCTCATACCTGAGATTTTTACTAGTTATGTTTTTTCCATACGTATATAATACTAACCAACTTGGATTATATAGACTTCCTAAATTGTGCTCAAAAATTCCTAATCTACAATAACCTTTTGGACATTCTTTTAAAGGTCTTGGATTTAATAAGGTTACTGAAAATTTCTTGTTCAAGATTACTTCTATCTTTTTCATTTTATTCTTATTTGATAATTTTGATGATACTAAACTTATTTAAGATTATATGTGATAGGTGATTATCAGCGAGTTACGAGGTTTATTTAAAGTAATATTTCAAGTAAAATATTAGGATAATTAGATTAATCAATTAATTTATTTATTTATTTATTTATTTAATTAATTAATTTAATTAAAGTAATACTTCAAGTACTTTATTTAAGTATTTAGGTACTCGAATACTTAAATAATCATATAAAGTTTATTATTGGAGTATTTAAATATTCAAACACCTCTACAAAGTTTATTCAAACATTAAGATATTAAGGCATTTAAACATTTAAATATCTCTACAAGGTTTATTATTTGAATACTTAAACATTCAAACACCTCTACAAGGCTTATTCGAACATTCAGGTATTCAAGCACTTAGATATTTAAACACCTCTACAAAGCTTACTTATGCACTTAAATATTAAATAATTATGAACTTTAATTAAAGTAGTACTTTAAGTAAGCTTCACAATTATTTAGTTATAAAGTAGATAAGTGCGGCTATAGTTACTGAAGTTATCATCATAACTGCAGTAAAAATAAAAAGGTTAAATAAGAATTTGATTAAATTCTTACTTAAGATTTGAGTTCTTTTCATATCTTTAATTCAATTAGTTAATTAATTCAATTAAAGTAATACTTTAAATAACCCTCATAAATAATACTTAATCAATAAGTTACAAGTTTTATTTAAAGTAATACTTTAAGTACTACTTAGTGTAACCATTACACTAACTATTATATTTAGTGTGATCATTACACTAACTACTAATCAAAACTTTATTCACTACTACTGATAGTTTTCAAAGTTTTTTAATAATTCCTTTAATAATTAGTGTTATAATTACACTAAGTAAAAAGCTATATCTATGATGTTCAATATAACCATATTAAGATATCACTGTATGTGATAATTAGGTAGCTAAAGGGTTAAATAGCTTGCCTTTTTATCTCTTAATTTTACTTATTATATGGTGCGATTAAAAATGTAGGTTTAACCTCCAACCTACAAGGTATTTTAATACTTTATTGAGACTGTTTTTTTAACAGCTCAATCCTATCATAGATCTCTTTAATATCTTTATTGTATTTCTCAAGAACCTTATTATATTCCTTGAGAATCTCGTTCATTGTTTCAGCTTTTTCTAATTTTAGATAAATAAGCTGACTCTCCAACTTTTGTATCTCTGTTTTCATGGTTTTAAACTTTTTGAGATTTTGAAAAAGGGAACTTAATCCCTCTTTACAACACTTGCTGATTTTCCCGTGCTTGAGGGAACTAACAAATATTTACCAGGAGTTAATGCTGAATTATTATCCCATATTGTAATAGGAATAATTTCATTAGACTTGATATCCTTAGCTATGTATACAGCTAGGTATTCACTGATCCTTTTTACCTGCTCTATAATTTCTATATCGCAGGTTTGGAATACTTCCAGTTCTTTAATTTTCATGTCTTTAAATTTAAAAGGGTTTGTCATATTTTCACGGGGGTTATCAGGGGGGGTATCTCCAGATCACAGGTTCAAAAAAAAATAAAAAAATTTTAGAAGATTATCTTCAGGTCACAGGGTTAAAAAATTTAAAAAAATTTAAAAAAAGTTTACAACAGCATAGATTTATTCTACAATGTAATAACGGTATAGAGTTCTTCTACAATGTAATAACGGTATAGATTTATTCTACAATGTAATAGCAGTAATAATCAAATAGTTATAAAACAAGTCTTTTAAAATGTAATTACGGCATATATATATTTGTGATAGTCAAGCAGTTAAGAATAAGTTAAATTATTTTTAGAGTGTAGTCAGGGAAAAAGAAAGAAAGAAGCAAAGAAAGAATTATATATTTACTTTATATATAATATATAATAATAATAAAAAAAAAAGCTCCCCTATACTCCGTACGGCAAAGCTACGAAATTTTTTTGAATTACGCAAGTAGTTTATTCACTATTTATGCTCTATTTATTCACACATATTGAGTATAACTAATATATTATTATGGTTTACAGTAGTTTATATCTTTATTTTTACAATATTCACACAATTATTTGAAAAAATATAAAAATAAAAAAATATATACACAATTTAAATTATTAGTGTATCTTTGCAAAACATAAAAATATAATAATTATGAAAATAGATGAAGAAGAACTTTTAAATGGAAAATGGATACCTAGAGATCAGAATGTTGTAGTAGCTATTAGACAAACAAAGTCTAATATTATAATTCCAGAAACTGCAAATACATCTGATTATTTACATGATATTATTGTTGTAGCTGTTGATCCTGATATTAAAGATTTAAATATAGGTGATAAAGTTATAGTATCTTATGCAAGTCTAGTTGAATTGCCTGTTGTTAATGTTAAAGATAAAAATACTATATACGCTTATACTAAACAATCATTTATAAAACTAAAATATGGCAGCTAAATTTACAATTAAATGTAATTCAAGAGATTACTTTAGATATTTATTAGAATTATTAAGAGTATTTAATCCTTTTAAAAAATTAGATAATAGAACTTTAGAAGTATTTGCTGAAATGCTTTATTATTATAATGAATGTCCTTCAGATGATGATGAAGAAAAAATGAAGTATATTAGTCAAAATGTTACAAATATTTGTAAAAGATTAAATATATCAAAAAGTTCATTTTATAATAAAATTAACATACTAAGAAAAGCTGGTCTTATAAATTATAAAAATCCAGCTAAACAATATAGATTTAAGTTAGAACCTTTAGTTGTTTTTGAATTTATATTCAACAATGATACAGTTAGATCTTAAATTTTTTGAACATATTATAGATACTATTGTACTTTTGTACAATTCTTGTGATAAGCTTTCAGTAAAGGATGCCGAATATATAAATGTATTATTAATTCAATGTCAGCATATTATATTATCAGAAAAAGAAAATATAAAAGAAAAAGCTGTAATTGAAAGGTTTCCGATACAAAACTTTATATTAGGATTAAATGATAATAAAAATTCAGTAGAAGAAATATTAAATATATTAGATGATGTGGAACACACCGAGCCATAAAGAAAAAATAAGAATAATTGCAGATAAATATAATGTTAAAGAAAGTGAAGTAAATGATATAATAATTTATACACTAAGATTTGTACGTGATACTATAAAATGTGGATTTAAGAAATATAATGGAAGTTTTTTATCTATTAAGATAATTCCTTTGGGGACATTTGCAGTTAGTTCATTAAAACTAAAAAATTATTTTAAAAAATATGAGGACTATTCTAAGTGGTTTCATGATGACAGAGAACTTTTGGGACGTAAACCCAAACGTACTAAGTATAACAGACTTTAAAAAGTTCTATGATTCAGATACTTCTAAAAATAAAAATAAAAGTTCTAAAATAATGTGGGCAATAGCAGCATTAGAAGATTTACATTCTGAAAATCCATATAGACATTTAATATATGAAGATAAGTTAAAAGTAATACAAGAAGATATCTTAAAGAAGGAATATAAATTAGAAGATTATCAAGAACTTATAGCAGTATACAAAAAGTTTTGTATGTCTGAAATAGATTTAATGATTTCTACATATAAAAAAAGATTAGAAGATAGAATATCTTTGTTACAAAGTTATGAATACACTATAGAAAATGCAAAATTATTAGATGAATTATTAATAAAAACTAATCAACTTTATATAGAATATAATAAATTAATAGAAATTGCTGAAAAAGAAAGAGTTATAGAAACAAAGAATAAAGGAGGTGGTTTAGAATCTATAAGTGAAGAAGGAATAATATGATAGATCCAGAAAAAATAGAAAGTATATTTCCAGTTATAAAAAATAGAAATAATTTTTTAATTGGAGAATTTCCTACATATCATCCAGAATCTTTAGATTATCTTGAGTTTTGGAAAAGTATAAAAAAAAGATGCATAGAAGGTATGTGGGCTAAAGATGGAGAATATTATAGATATTGTACAGGTAATTTATTTTTTTATGCAAATCTAGGAACGATCTTACATAGACCAAAACATCTTCCTAAAACTGCTCCTAAGATTAAGATACGTCCAGATTTAAGAGATTTTGAATGGGCTTTTGCATATAACTGGATATGTGCTAGAGGATTTTCTGGATTTGAGTTAGATGATGAATACACATGTTGTGAAGATGTTAATTTACATACAGGAAAATATGATGCAAGCTGTTTTAATAGTAAAGGAGAATTAAAAAAATATATTCCTCAATTACAATATATACGTAAATTATGGGAAGGACCTAAAGGAAAACCATTATATAAGAATGAGGCTAAAAATTTAATGTTATTAGGTGCTCGTGGTGGTGGTAAATCTTGGTTTACTGCAGTAGCTATAATATTACATGAATTCTTATTTGATGGAGCTAGAGAATATACTGATGAAACTATAAAATATCCTGGATCTGCTGAAATATTTGTAGGTAGTGGTTTAGCTGGTAAATCTTCTGAGTTATTAGCTAAAGTACAATTAGCTTTTGAAAATCTTCCAGGACAATATATATATTCGGATGGAAAAATAAAACCTTCTCCATTATATAAACATACAAGTGGATCACTGAAACCAAATAATCTTAATTCTCCTTTTAGACATGAATATAAGAAAAAAATTGGTAATGATTGGAAGTTGTATGGTACAAAAAGTAAGATACTGCATGGTGTATTTACTATGGAAAATCCAGAAGTTGCTGCTGGTAATAGACCTGGAACTATTGTAATAGAAGAAGTAGCATTAACTCCAAATATAACAGCTATACATGGTAGTAATACAGCAGCTCAATTAGTAGATAGTACTAAATTTGGAAGTTCTTTATATATAGGTACAGCAGGAAATATTTATAAAATAATAGAATCTGAGATTATATTTAAAGATCCACATAGTTTTGATATGTTATCTTTTACAAATGATGATAATACCGAAACTTGTTGGTTCGTACCAGCTTATTTTACTAATAATGATTTTAAAGATGAAAATGGAAATACAAAACAAGAAGAAGCTTATAATTATTATGTAGAAAGAAGAAATAAGCTTAAAAAAGATAAAATCAATAAATCAGCTTTAGACTATGAGATGTTAAATTATCCATTAATATATACTGAGATGTTTGTACGTTCTGGTAATAATAGATTTCCTATATCAGAATTAAGACATACTTACAGTATATTAAGTACACGAAAAGATTTATTAGATAGTTCAATAAAAGGATTTTTTGAAATAGATGAAAAAGGAAATGTGTATTATAAACAAGAAGATGTAGAACCTATAAGAGAATTTCCATTTAGAGGAAATGAAAATATAAATGGATGTGGTGAAATGTTTGAACCAGTAGTTAAAAATGCTAATGGTGATGTTCCTTTATATACTTATATAGGTGGATTTGACCCAGTAGATGATGATGGTAATTATAATTATAAAAACTCTTTACAATCTTTTTTTGTATTTAACACAATAACACGAAGAATAGTATTTGAATATACAGGACGTACAAGATTAGTAGAAGAATTTTATGAACAAGTTAGAAGAGCTGCTTTATATTACAATGCAATTATATGTTATGAAAATCAGAAAAAAGGTTTTTATGGATATATGACAAAAATGAATTCTTTACATTTATTAGCAGATACTCCAGAAATATTAAAAGATAATGGTTTAATATCTTCTATTGGTATGATAGGTAATAAATCTAAAGGAATACATTCTAATATAAGAACTAATAGTTGGGGTATTGATTTACAAATATCTTGGATGTTAGAACAAGCTTATAATAAGGAAGAAGGTATAAGAAATGTAGATTTAATAAGAAGTGTTGGGTATATTAAAGAATGTTTATTATATGCACCTCCGAATTCTGATAAACGGGTAAATACAGATAGAATAAGTTCTATGAATATGTTAATGATTTTTGCAGAAGAAATAAATAAAATAACTACTAATCTTAGAAATCCAGATAAAAAATCTGAAATAGATATATTTAAACAACATTATGATAAAGCTTTTGGTAAAAAAAGATCTAAAATAAATTTATATAGATTATGACAACATTTCCACGACAAAAAATTAGTGCATCTTTAAAGAATAAAAAGTTTTTTAAAGATTGTGCGGATGCAGCTATAGAGTTATGTCAATTTGATTATGATGGAACTCCACGTATGTCTTTAAACGATAAATTGATAATAGCAAAATTATATCATGGTGAGATAGACCAAGAAGATCTTAGAAATTTTGCTGAATTTAATAATTACGAAACAGATATAAAAGATGTTAGAATACAGCATTTTCCAATAATAAAACCACGTATAAATTTATTAATAGGAGAATCTATAAAACGTAAAAAGAAATTCTTAGTACGTGCTATAAATGAGTCTGCTATAACTAAAAAAGAAGACACAATACATAAAATGTTTAATAAGGCTATGGAGGAATTTGTAGATTTAAGTAAATCTCTTCCAGATAAACGAGATGTAGATAATTTTGTAGCTAAATTTATGAAGTTTAAAAATTATGAATCACAAGATATATTAGAAGTTGTGATGTATCATTTATTAAATTTCTATATTAAACAACTAAATATATATGAACAAGCTTCACTTGGTTTTGCAGATGTTTTAAAATATGGTGAAGAAATATATTGTATAGAAAGTATAGGTAATAAGCCTGTGTATAGAAAATGTAATCCATTTTCAATAAAAGTGTTTGGATTAGGAGGTAGTAATCGTATAGAAGATGCTAGTATAATTGTAGAAGATAATTATATGCCTTTATCACAAGTTATAGATAGATATTATGAATATCTTACTCCAGCACAAATAGATAAATTGGAAAAAGATAATAATATGAATTTACAAGGACAATCTGCAGGAGATTTTCAAAGAACTTATCCTAATTTTCGATTTGATGAACTTTTTGATGTAGGTAATGGTTTTTGGGGAGCATTTAATGGTAATTATAATAATAATGGAGAAGTACGTGTTACACGTGTAGTATTTAAAGGATTTGAAAAACTTGGTAAAAGATATTATATAAATGAAGATGGTGTAAGAAAATTTGAAGTTGTAAGTGAATTTTACAAACCAAATAAAGATATAGGAGAAAAAGTAGATTATTATTGGGTAAATAGATGGTATGAAGTAACAAGAATAAGAGATGATATATATGTAAAAATGGAAGCTAGAGATGTTCCTATGATAAAAAGTAATGGTTATATAACTAATGGTTCTGGATATGTAGGTACAATATATACGGATAATAATGAAAAAGCTACTTCTATGTATAGTGAATTAAAAAATTATGAATATCTTTATTCTATATTATTAAGAGATTTAAAAAAAGCCATTAAAAAGTTTAAAGCTCCTATGATAGAAGTAGATTTAGCCAAAGTTCCTGATTCTTTTACACTAGATGAATGGTTTGATTATGCTGATGAAGAAGGTTATATTATAGTAGATAGTTTTAAAGAAAGTAATAAAGGTTTATCACAAGGTAAATTAGCTGGTAGTTTTAATACTACTGGTAAAATATATAATCCAGATATAGGAAATTATATACAACATATAATATTATTTTTAAATTTTATAGAAAGACAAGTAGCTTATTCTTCTGGTGTAAGTGACCAAAGATTAGGTCAAATAACTCATACTGAAACTGTTGGAGGTATAGAAAGATCTGTTACTCAAAGTTCACATGTTACTGAACCATTATTTAATACTCATATGCAGACTATATTAAGAACGATACAAGTATTATTAGATACTACTGTTCAGTGTGCTAGAAATGATCCTTCTATATTACAATATATAAGTGATGAAGCTGCTAATTATATAATAAATTTAAATGATGAACAATTATCTGTATCAGATTTTGGGATATTTGTTACCGATGAAGATGAAGATAAAGAAGATTTAAACTCGTTAAAAAGATTAACTTTAGAATTTGGTTCTAAAATAAACATGAATGTTAAAAACATGATGCAGATATTAACCTCAAAATCTTTTGCAGAAATTAGAAATATAGCTATTGAAGAAGATATTAATATGAGAGAACAAACTGCTGCTATGGCACAACAGCAACAGGATCAAGCATTACAAGCTTTAGAACAACAGCTAGCTATAAAAGATAAAGAATTAGCTCTTAAAGAAAAAAGCATAGAACTTGATTATCAAATGAATATTTTAAAAGAACAAATGCAAAATGATACAGATATTTCTATTAACGAACGTAATGCTAAATTAAAAGAATATGTTGAAAATCTTCGAAAAGAAGTGGATATGTTGAATTTAGAATTAGAAAAAGATAAATTAAAATTGATGAAAAATAACGAAAATAACAAAAATACTAAAAATAACAAATGACAATAAATAATTTATCTTTATTTGAGGTACTAAATATAATATTTTACAAAATATTTAAACCAAAGCTTCATCTAAAAAATGAACCATATATAAGTATAAATGGTAAGAATTTATGGGAATATGGTTTTGATTATAGAGAACCTTGGAGTGGAGAATCTGATACAAGAAAATGTAATTTAATATGGAGAAAACAAAATATAGAAATTAAAGATGATGAGATATTTTTAAAAGCAGATAAAGAAAATGATATAATAAATACAGGAGGATTGATATCATCTCATAAATGTATTAATATTAATAAAGGATACATAGAAGTAGAAGCTAAAATGCCACCACGTGGATTTAAATATTTTCCAGCTATATGGATGTATAACATAGACACTTGGTTACCAGAAATAGATATTGTAGAATTAATGGGTAAAGACTCAAGATATTTTACATTTACTTATCATTATTTTAAAAATGAAAAACATTGTAGTAAACGTAGTGGTTTTAAACATAATACAGATTTATCTTTAAATTACCATCGTTTTGGAGTATTAATAACTAAAAAATATATTACATGGTATTTAGATAGATATCCTTATTTTAAAACTAAAAATCTATATCCTGATAAAAAATTATTCTTAATATGCAATATACAAGCTGAGCTTGATGATGATAATTGTTATATTCCGTTTAAAGAAGATGAAATTCCAGAATATATGATAATCAAAAATATAAATATTACATAATTTATTATATACGAATACAAATTTGTGATATATTTTTATAATTTTATTGAAATTTATTATTATATTTGCGTAATGTAAAAAATATTTAATTTATGAATGAAGAATTAGATTTTAGTGGAGTTGAAGATTTTGTGTTAGAAGATCTTAATGAAGATATAAAAACAAAAAATGAAGAACAAAATAATACACAAGAGGCTGAATCTCCAGAAAAAAAGAATGTTTCAAAGAAAGAAACCGATGATGATATATTTGAAATGGATTTTGAACCATCCAGAGAAACTCCTTCTGGTTCTAAGAAAGATTCTTCGGTTTTTGGGGTTATGGCACAAACTTTATTAGAGGAAGGAGTTATCTCTGAAATTGACAAAAACAGAAAAATAGAATCTGCTAAAGATTTAATAGCCATTATAGATGATGAAGTACAAAGAAAAGTAAAAGAAAGTATACCAGAATCTTTTAAGGATTTAATAGATTTAAAACAGAATGTTTCTAATATTGATGAAATAGTTGAACATAGAAAAACTATTGAATATCTTAAATCTATAAACGAAGAAGATCTAACTGAAGATTTATCAGAAACTTTATATAAAGAATTTTTAAAATTAAAAGGATTTGATAATGAAGAAATAAATGATGAGTTAGAAGAATTAAAAACTTTGAAAAAATTAGAAGATAAAACTAAAAAAGCTTTACCAAAACTAATAAAATATTACGAAGATTATGAACAACAACTTATAGAAAAACAAAAACAAGAGAAAGAATTATTAAAAAAACAAGAAGAAGAATATATTAATTCTTTCAGACAAAGTTTAGAAGAATTAAAAGATTTTGATGGTGTACCTATTACTAAAGAGCTAAAAATAAAAGCATTAGATTCTCTTTTTAAACAAAATCATACATTACCTTCTGGTGAAAAAGTAAGTGATATTATAAAAGCTAGAATGGAAGATCCTATAAGATTTGATGTTGGTTTTGCACTTACATTTATAATGACAAAAGGATTTAAAGATTTTAGTGCATTTAAATCTATAGGAAAACAAAAACTTTCTAAAGATATAGAAGATGCAGTAAAAATAAATGATATGAAACGAATTGGTTCTAAGCCAGCTATTGATGAGCTTGGAGCTGAGATACTTAATTATATTAAACTTTAATTTTTAAAAATTACAAATCAATGAAACTATTACTTCAAGAATACCAACCGAAAGAATGGGGAGGTTTAACAACTAAGAATCACTTATCTGCGGCTTTTGGTAACTTAACGCAAAAAGCATCTACCTTAACATCTATGGTATTTGCTAGTAACTATAACTTGATAGATTTTGGAGCTTACTTAAAAAGTATTTCTACTCCAATCTATCTTGATTCTGATGATGATTTTATCTGGGATCTGATGAACTCAGAAGAAAAAAATGTTCCTTTAATAGAAGCTCGTATAGATAATACAGCTATCGTACCTACTGATAAAACTGGATTTAATTATAGTAGATTTCAACTAGTATTTCCAGAAGCTTATTTTTTCGATGTAAATATTATAGAAGGTCATAAACATGAATATCAAATAAGAATACTTGATGATGCAAGACCTGAAGGATCTTATTGGGTATATGATTGTGAATTAGTAACAGGTGATGCTTTATTGTTTATTCCTTATGAAGAACTTTTACCTGGTACAAAGTTTAGTAAACTTTATTCTGGTGTAGAAAGTACTTTATCTAAAAAGGGTGGTAAAGTAAGATATAGCACTCCATTTAAGATGAAGAATTTATTTACAAGATTACGTATGGAAGATACTGTTCCTGGAAATATGATTAGTCGTCCTATGGGATTTACTATTCAAGTACGTGATCCAAGAACTAATTCTATTATAAAAACTAATTTATGGCAACAGTATAGAGATTGGGAGTTTGACCGTCAATATATACAAGAAAAGAATTATATGTTATATTATTCTCGTATAAATAGAGCTCCTGATGGTACATTTAAAAATAAAGGAAAATCTGGTTATGAATATTCTCAAGGTGCAGGTTTAAGACAACAGATTGAGACTTCAAGTACAGCATTTTATCCTGTTAGAAATTTTACGATAAAAGGATTTTTGAATGTTGTATTAGACTTAGCTACTAATAGATTACCTTTTGATAAACGTCAGTTTCTTGTACGTACTGGTGAACGTGGTTTAATACAAGCCAGTGAACAAATTGCAAAATATGGTGAACAATTCTTTGAACCTATTAGAAGTGTTAATCAGTTTATATCTATGTCTAGTAGTGGTGATGCTGAGTTTAAAGGTCAGTTTAAGAGTTTTAGAGGTCCTAATGGAGTAGTATTTGATTTTATGCTAGATCCAATAAAAGATGATCCTATTATAAATAAAATTCCTCATCCTGATGGTGGAACTGCTGAATCTTATACTTATGATATATTAGATATTGGTACTACAAATGGTGAAAGTAATATTAGTATGGTTTATCAAAGAGGTATGGAAGATATCAAAGGTTATGAACCAGGATTACGTAATCCTTTTGTAGCAGATTATTCTATGATACAAAACAATGTAATGTCTAATCCTATTGATGGATACGTACATCATAGATTTTTCATGGGTGGAGTTAAGGTAACTGATCCCACTAAATGTTTAGTTTATAAATGTGCAATTTAATAATATAATAATATGAAAACAAAAACCGAAGAAAATATTGTGGAATCCCCTTTAAAAAACAAGAAGATTGTTGTATATCCCGTGCTAAGAGAAGGATCAAGCTTTTTACAAGATATACATCCTAATCATGTAGGAGCTTTCTTATTTGAAGGTTCTAAAATACGATTGCATGGTACACCTTATGATACAAAACTTGGACATATTATAGATCCTCTAACACCAGAAGAAAAAGAATTCTTTTATAATTCTGATCTACGTATAGAAGAAGGTACATTATCTATATTTGATAAAAACTGTTATTGGAACACATTTATAGTAGATTTAACACGTGAACCTGTAATATTGGATTTATCTAATCCTTTAGATTATTTAAAATATAAATTTATATTATGTTATTCTGATTTAATAGCTCCTAGTTGGGAAGAAAGGTTTAATAAGGGAACTTATAAATTCGCTATACGAGATAAAGAATATGAAGAACAATCTAAGATAGATAAAATAACAAAACAGTTATTAGTAATGAAGAAGTTTATAGATATAAAAGATTCTCCTTCAAAACTAAAAGGACTTTTATCTATGTATTATCTAAAAGCTGGTAAAACTAAAAACATGAATACTATAAATGATGTAGATGCATTATTAGAACTTACAGAAGCTATTGATAAAGAAACAGATACATTTTATGATATATTCACTGATCCACGTTTTGAAGAAAAAGTTTTTGTATATCAATGTTTAATAAAAGGAAAGATAAAACGTAAAGGTGCGTCATATCTTATAGATGGTGTTGAAGAAACTATGAGTATGAATTTATTACTTGATTTCCTTAAAAATCCTAAAAATCAAGATATAAAATTAAAACTTTTAAGTTCTGATGAAAGCAAGTGAAGCTATAGAAAAGTTCTTGGTATATTATGATAGGATATATTCATTATCTGCTAAAGGATATGAAGATGAAGAAATATTAACATTTATTTCAGATGCTTCAAGATCAATAGTAGATACTGCATTTAGAAATAAAGCTTATAATTTATGTCCAGTAATAGATCTTAATACAGAAACTATCAATGTATTAGATAATACTAATGTAGTTGAGGTTAATTTAAGTACTCCAATTAGACATATTATTAGTGTATATACTGATGTATCTAGAACGAATTATCCTAAAGTAGAACTTACTAAAGTAGAAGCTTATCCTGTTAATTTTGAGGTTTTATTTAAAATTGGTGATAAATCTGAAATATCTATTTTTAATAATATATTATATTCTTATATAGGTAACAAGTTATATTTTGTAGGGGATTCATTTACAAGTATTCTTAATGTTTATATAAAAGCTGTAAGAGCTATTCCAGATTTAGTTTATATACCTGAGATACAAGATGATACATTAATAATAAGTGATGTATTAATTGATTCTGTAATAAGTTATGCAGCAAATTTAGCTAAAGCTGCATCAGATAATATACGAATACAACCAGTAACAACAGATGATACAAAGTCTTGATTTATATCATATTCTAATATCTAAGTTAAACTTAGAAACTTCAAGAATACCAATTTCATCTCAGATAGAAACTTGGTTAAATGAAGCTGTTCATTTATTATGGTTAAGGATGTATCCAAAACTTGATAGAGATGAGGAAGGTAGAAAATTCTTTTCTTATTATATTAGAAGTTATGAAACAAACATATTTGCAAGTCCTATAGTACCTTTAGGAGATAACTCAGTATATATAAATATACCAGTAGGTTGTATAAAAGTATTACAAGAATCTTGCATATTAACTAAACAATCTCCTAATAAGGAAATACATGATATACATGCTCCTGAAGCTCCAGGATACGAAGATGGATTTTTACCACCTGAACCGAGTGAAGATCCAAATTATAAGAATATTGTAGTAATAGATAATGAACAACCTCCAGAAGTAGAACAAGTTGTAGCTAAAGTAAAACCAATAACTTATGATGAATATAACATAAATAAAAATAATCCATTTAAAAAACCTTATTTATGGAATGATGATGGATTAGCTTGGAGAATAGATAATGGTAGTAGACATGAAATAATATTTCCTAAAGATACATTTATATTAAAGTATAAATGTATTTATTTAAATGAGATAGAAAAAATTGATTTATTAAATAATTCTGTGATAAATATACCAGCGGAATATTCTGGTATAATTATAAACTTGGCTTTAGAATTTGCTTTTGGTAGAAGAAATGCTGAAGAACAATCAGAAGAACAACCAAAAGAAAAACAAGTTCAGCAAGAAGAACAAGTGAAAAATGAAAAACAAACTGAAGAATAAAAAACATAAAAATTTGATACCGCAAAGGTTAAATATTTATTTATTTTAAAATACATTTAAAAATGAGATTACAAAATAATGTTGAACAATTATTAATCGCAAGTTCTGTATCGAATACTGCTAACAGAACAGGTAAATATCTTACAGATCTTGCAATTGGTGAAATAGCTGCTATATCTACCAGTGGTAAAGTATTAAGTGCTTATACTGGATCAGCTCTAAAATTTGGATATCGTGATAGTACTAGTACTGTAAAATTATCAGATACTTTGTATACTAATGCTATATCTTCATTGTCCAAGAAAGCTTATAGAGCTCATTCTAATAAAGTTAGTAGCTTAGCATTTACTTTAGAACCTACTGATGCACCTTTTATAAGATTACATTTTATAGACAGGGTAAGTCAAGATAAAGTTATATTTGCTACTATGGATGATATAACTGAATCAACCGTAATGTATGATTTCTTAAAAGATGCTGTACATAACTTACAAATTAATTCTTTATTTAAAGATAGAGGAGATCAATGGTATAAAATGCGTTATGGTATACAAGGAACTTGTTGTGGTATAGATGAAGATGAAGCTCCAACAGTAGTTACTGTTAATAGTCCAATAACATTTGTAGCTAATAGTAAATATGCAGCTATAACTGGGGAAGTAGCTAATTTACAGGATTATATTGCTGTAACTTGTCAAGGCGTAGATGTAATATTTAAAGTTGTGAGTTCTACCGCATCATATATAGAAGTAGATAGAGTATTTGATGTAAATAATAACGTTACATTTACATCTTTTAAACATGATAAGGATGTAAATAATTTGAAATTATACATTGAATCTTTGGATAAACCTTTTGAAGCTGGTTTTTATAATTATGCTGTTACTAATTATGAAGTTACAAGTAACGTACCTTTTGTTGAAACTGTTATAAAAACAGCAAGTGAAGGTTCTGGAGAACCCAATCAATTATTAGAATGGGAATGGTTCTTACGTGGTAATGAGGGAGATTTAATTAGAGTAAATCCTGAATATCCTACACGTTCATACAAATCAGATGTTGTTTCCACAGTTACTTATGATATATATATTGCTACATTCAGTGATGACATGAAGACTGATTTAGGAAAATATGCCATATCTAAAAAAAGATTAATTATTGCAGCTCCAGTGGATTCTGATGCAAGTATTCATATTCATACTGTATTTGGGGCTTTAAATACTAATTTCAAAATTCCGTATACTACTTCATAAAATTATTTGATAAAGAGGGAGTTATAATTACTCCCTCTTATTAATAATTATTGTTATGTATTTTATTGGTTTTGTTTTGTAGATTTAGATATATTTAAGTATATATTTGCAAATAAATATTATAGTTATGTCATTTATTCCAAAGTTAAAAATTACAAATATTCAGAATAGAAATTTAGTGGAATATAGAGATATAACTGGATATTATGGATATAGCAATCCAACAGGATATGGCGTATTAAATCCAGATTATATAAATATAACGAATGCTAAATTAGATATTAATGATACTACAATAAACTTATTATATAATACTCCTATACATTCTATTTCAGATTTAGTTTATTCTACAATAGGTAGTTACGAAGATAACATATATTCTGCCGTATATACAGTGGTTGCTGGAGCTACGTATGCTCATTCATATAATATATATATATATGATAGATTACTTGAAGAATATTATAAAATATCTAATCTAATTGGAGAAGTTTATCGTACAGAATATCCATTAACTACGAAAGTAAAAAATTTAATAGAATCTTATTATGATTTAGAATTATTGATAAATAGACTTATTTCATTTGCATCTGAAGATAATAAAGTAGATTATATAGAATTATATGACAAATGCAAACGTATTATATTAGCTATAGATAGAACTTTAAAATAATATAAATATGACAAATACAATAATTGGAAAAATGGGAAGTAATTTAATTTGTACATTGAGCAATATAAAAGTATTAACTGTTTTTGAAAAAGTTTTATCTTTAGTTATTGCGTTTTTATATCCTGTTAAAGAATTGTTTTATCTAATATTTATATTTTTATTAATTAATTCAGTTAGTGGAATATATAAAAATGTTATAAGAAATAAAGAGAAATTTTCTACTAAAAAATTTAGATGTACATTTGAGAAATTAATAAGTTATTTAATAATGATTTTATTAGTTTATATATTTGAAGATATTTTATTACATAGTTCAGATTATTATATTACAAGAATAGTTACAGTATTAGTTGTATTAATAGAGTTTAAAAGTATAACCGAAAACTTTGATTTTATAACTGGACAAAAAGTATTTACCAAAATATTTAAAGAAGTAAATAAACTTTTTACTAACGGAACAAAATGAAACCCACAAAATATACATATAATGATTATAAAAACATGTTAGATATTTACAAAAATATACTAAATATGAATATATTATATGGTCTTAAAATGGAAGATAATGGTATATTTAAAAGGAATTATAATTTATATCTTGCAAGTAAATTTATAGATATTTTAAAAAATTATAAACCTCCCATATATATAAAATGTGATATAAAAAAAGATACTAATGTTTTGATAGTCAATGGTTTAAGTAAGTTAGAATATTATGAATATGATTGTTCGATAGTAAAAAGTGATGGTATATTTCCTGAAGATACCTTATGTTATATACGTAATAATGGAGTATATTTTAATAATTCGTCTTTATGTGATGCAATAGCAGAGATAGTTATTTATGATAACACATTAAGCATAGAAGAAAGTTTTCATTTAAAGAATATTATAAATGATTTATTAAGAACTAATTTACAACATTCGATGTATATATATTTTGAAGGTCATTCTCCAATTGGTATATATCCATTTCAAGTTGGTGTTACTCAGATAGGAAGTTCTTATATTAATAATTAAATACAAATGAAATGGCTAAATTAAATAGAGCAGATTTAAAAAGTAAATTTGAACATAATGATATACCTTCTCAAACAGATTTTGAGAATCTTATTGATAGTTGTATTAATGAAATTGATGATGAAGTTTCTAAAGAAACTGTAGTAACAGTAGATAAACAACAAACATTAACACACAAAGAATTAATTGATCCTATAATAAATAGTGTTCCTATTGCAGGTGTAGTACCAACTGTAGATGCAGCACCAGATAATAATTTAGTATTAAGTCAAGGAATAAAACCTATAAAAACTAAAGCTGATGCAGCTGATATTAAAGCTGATGCAGCTGTAAGTACTGCTAATGAATCTAATACTAAAGCAGATTCAGCTGTAAACACTGCTAATGAAGCTAACACTAAAGCAGATTCAGTTGTAAGTATAGCTAATGAAGCTAACACTAAAGCAGATAATGCTGTAAGTGTAGCTAATGAAGCTAATACTAAAGTAGATGATGCCTTAGATATAGCTGATGAAGCTAATACTAAAGCAGATAATGCTGTAAGTACTGCTAATAGTGCCAGTGATAAAGCTGATGATGCATATAGTTTAGCTGAAACAAATCTTACAGTAGCAGAAAATTATACAGATGTTGAAGTATCTGCAGCTTTGACTTCGGCAAATAGTTACACTGATACTAAAGCATCTGAAACTCTGACTTCAGCAAATGATTATACAGATGCTGAGATTTTAGCAGAAGATACTTCATTAAAAAGTTATGTAGATGATTCAATAGAAGATGCAGTAGAAAATCAATTAATTAATATAACTTATGCTGATTTAATATCTGCAATAACTGCAAAAACGTTAATTCCAGGAGCAAGATATTTAATAACAGATTTTAGAACTACACATTATTTTTCTGATGGAAATACTACATTATTAGATGCAATTAATACAGCTACTACTGAACCTTTAATTGTTACTGCTACAAAAATAGATGATTTAAATAAACTGGCTATATCTACTGTATATCCACAAGATATTATATATTATGACTGGAATCCAGATAATTGGAAAAATGATTGTAGTTTTTCTGATTGTTTATCGGCAGAACCTGGTGAAGAAACTATTATTACTGGATTTAAAGGAGTAATATATTATAGAAAAGATACTATAAATAATAATACTGCATCTTTTGATTTTAGAGGAGTAAAATTTAGACGTTGGTCTATATTAAATGCTCCAGCTTGGAGTGATGCTGTTACATATGCTAAAAATGATTTTGTAAATTATAATAATATCTTATATATATCTTCTGTTGATAGTAACTTAAATAATATCCCAACAGCAAATTCTTATGCATGGATAGGTTTAGTAGATTATGTTAATGAGGATAGTAAATATTTAGCATGGTATACTGATGTCGCTAATACAGATGGAGTTTTTATATATAATCATGTAAAGACAGATACTTATGCAGATTTTAATGTATTTGATCCTTTAACAAGTAAAGATAATTATATATATGTAAATAAAACTACATCTAATTCTACTATATTATTTAATCTTGTATTTTTGTGTGGAGGTATTTTTAATAATACGATAAAAACTAATACTATATCTAATAAAATATCTTCAGGTACATTTGTAACCGAAATTTTTAATAATTATATTGAAACTGTAGAATTTGATTGTAACATTATTAGATGTTTGGATAATTCTAATATTAAAGTATATGAGTTATCTGGTAATATGATATATGGTATGCATATAACACAAGCTAATGATAATATATTCAGCAATAACTTTATTTATAGTTGTGCACAAAATGTATTTAGCAGTTTATCTGACGAAGTAAGTAATAATTATGTACATTCGTTTTTTCAATGTATTATTAATAATAAATTTACAGGTAATATATTATATATCCTTAAAAATACTACTATAAATTGTGCTTTGTTAAATATTGGAGTTTTTCCAGATATTGCTGTATTAGGAGATTCTGTTTCATGTATAATAGAAACTTCATATGCAAGTGGACAAGATAGATTACCTTTTATTACTTACATAGATTCAGCTATACCATCTTTAGTTATAGTTTCTTTTAGTCAAACATAAGATATATTAAAATAAAATAAAATGAGTGAAGCTAAAATATTAATCCTGTCATATAATAATTCTCCAGTTTCATTATGTTTTAATTTTTCTGATAGTGTAGATATAATATTAGAAGGTGATGGATATTTATATGATAATAAGGATTGTACAGTAAATCCAGAAAATGCAAAAACATATACAGCAGGATTAAAATATATTTATTTTAAAACAAATAGTTTCTCAAAACTTAAAATTAATGACGGGAGTAAGGTTATTGGTTTAGGTTCTGAAGATATTTATTTCAATGATTTATGTGAATATAAGTTATCCGTTAACTTAGATCTTTTTGAAAATTTAACAATAATTAATTTACAAAATAATATAAATTTATTTGGAGTTTTACCTGCTAATTTAACATATTTACATTTAGATAATACAAACTGGACAAATACCGAAGCTTTACCAGAAAATCTAACATATTTATATTTAAATAATGTAGATTGGATATATTCAGGAGAATTACCAATTAATTTAACTCATTTACATTTAAATAATATAGATTGGACATATAACGGAAGTTTACCGTCTAACTTAATATATTTATATTTAGATAATGTAAAATGGACATATACTGGAGAATTACCAGTAAATTTAACATATTTACATTTAGGTACTGTTAATTGGACATATATAGGAGCATTACCAAGTGATTTAACACATCTTTATTTTTATGGAAATAATATATGTTGGACATATAGTGGAAGTTTACCTATTAATTTAATATCTCTTTATTTAAATGGAAGTAATATTAAATGGACTTATAATGGAGCACTACCTACAAGTTTAACATATTTATTTTTGCGTGGGGGTAATATAAATTGGACATATACGTATATATTACCCTCTAATTTAACTTATTTATATTTACAAGGAAGTAAGATTAATTGGACTTATACTGGTGCATTACCTACTAATTTAGAATATTTATATATATATGATAGTCCTGTATATTGGACATATAACGGGGCATTACCTTCTAATTTAATAGCTGTTGGTTTATGGGGAGATAGTATACATTGGACATATACTGGAGCATTACCTTATAATCTAACATTTGTATCTTTTTTTGGAAATAATATTTATTGGACTTATGAAGGAGCTTTACCTGAAAATCTGACATTATTGAATTTATGGGGTGAAAATATTTATTGGACTTATGAAGGAGTATTGCCTGTAAATTTAGATACTTTTAGTTTTAATGGAAGTAATATTTATTGGACTTATGAAGGACCAATGTCTTCTATTGTAAAATGGATAGGTTTAGAAGGAGATAATATTCATTGGACTTACGAAGGAGCTTTACCACAAAATTTAACTTATTTATGGTTAGAAGGAATTAATATACATTGGAAATATATTCCATGGAACTTTGCAAATAATTTTAGTGAGTATACAGTATATACTGGAACACCACATACACAAGAAAATATAATTTCAGTTTTAAATCAAGCATCTAAGATTACATGGATAAGTAGTAAAGATATCTGGCTAGGAGAACGAAATGAATCTATGGTGGATACTATTCAAGGGGGAATGTGGGGAGATTTCTCAAATATTGAAAATTTTCAACCAAGCCAAGTTGCAATAGATTTAAAGAATTTAGTTAAAGTTAAAAATGTAATCGTAACTTTAAATGGAGTATCTATGCCTAGTGCTACTAATGATGGTATAGGATTTCCTGAGAATTTTGGTGCATGGTGGAATGAAAATTATATAAGTATATTAGATTATAATAATTCTCCAGCTTCATTATATTTTAATTTTTCCGATAGTGTGGAAGTATCTATAAAAGGTTATGGATATTTATATGATGACATAAATTGCATTATAAATCCTCAAAGCAAAAAAACTTACACAGCTGGATTAAACTATATTTATTTTAAAACAGATAGTATATCTACAATTAGAATTAGTAACAAAAGTAAGGTTATAGGATTAGGTTCTGAAGATATTTGTTTTAACAATAATTCTAATTATAAATTAAAAATTGATTTAAACTTTTTTGGAAATGTAACAAAAATTAATTTACAAGGTAATGTTGATTTAATAGGGACTTTACCTTCAAATCTTACTTATTTATATTTAGATAATATTTATTGGGAATCTGAAGAAGCTTTGCCAGAAAGTTTAACTTACTTTCATTTATATGGAGATAATATACATTGGACATATACAGGAGTTTTGTATCCTAATCCAGTAGATATACATTTTAATAATGTTTATTGGACATATAAAAAAGAATTACCTTCTAATCTAACCCATCTTCATTTAGAAGGGAATAACATATATTTTATTTATGAAGGAGAATTACCTAATAATTTGGTTTACTTACATTTGTTTGGAAATAATACTGGTTGGATTTATGAAGGATCTTTACCTGAGAATTTGACGTATTTAGAATTTAATGAAAGTCTTATGCATTGGACTTATACTGGGGCACTACCTCAAAATTTAACACATTTATGTTTAAATAGTGGAGGTATACATTGGACATATTCTGGGGAGTTACCTTCAAATCTTACTTATTTACATTTATACTCAAACGGTATTAAGTGGACATATAATGGGGCTTTACCAATTAATTTAACTTATTTAAAGTTAATGTCTTATAATATATATTGGACATATGTTGGTGAATTACCTACTAACTTAACTAATTTATGTTTAAATGGAAACAATATTAATTGGACTTATGTTGGAGCATTACCTACTAATTTAACTTATTTATATTTACAAGGTACAACTATAAAGTGGACATATGAAGGAGCGTTGCCTTCCAATTTAGCATTTTTATATTTATATGGGCTTAATATTAAATGGACTTATACTGGTTCATTATCTAGTAATATAATTTATTTATATTTAGCTGGGGGTAATATAAAATGGACATATGCTCCGTGGAATTTTTCTAATAACTTTATAAAATATCAAATAGACTATGTTGGTATTTTACATACAAAAGAAAATATTATTTCCGTCTTAAATAAAGGAGCACAAGTTACGTGGATTGGTGAAAAAACTATTGATTTAGCTAATCATGCAAATATGGCAGATACTAATCAAGGAGGAATATGGGGTGATTTTTCTGACATAAATAATTTTCAACCTTCGCAATTAGCAATAGATTTAAAGAATTTAGTTAAAGTTAAGAATGTAACTGTAACTTTAAATGGAATATATATGCCTGATATAACTGGTGATGGTACAGGATTTCCTCAAAATTTCGGTACTTGGTGGAGAAGTTGATATTTATTATTTAACAATTTAAAAACTAAAAACTTAAAAATATGTATTATTTAATTTATGACAAAGAAACAAAAGAAATAAACAGTATTAACGAAGTTACTGAATATAAACCTTTTTATAATACGGAAGTTTATGAATACAAGGAATTTGATAACATGGATTTATTAAATGAGTTTGTACAAGAAAATAACTTAATTTATTTAAATCATAATAATTTAATTTATCCTATATTAAAATAATATAAAATGAAAATGAAATATGACAAACTTCTAAATAAAATTAGAGAAAACGATGTCTTGGAGATTATGAATAAAGCAGATTATCTTTATTCCTATGGCGTAGAATGGGATGTTACTGTTGCATCACCAGACCTAAAAAGAATAGGAAGCTATGATCTTCATAGATTACTTCCTATACAAAGTAAAATGAAAGGTTGTCTTCTTGATGATAATGGAAGAGTTACAGAATATTTAAATCCTAATGACTGGTCTGCAAATGATTTATCTGGAGCTTCTGGACAGGTAATGGTCGAAATTCCGCAACATTATAGAAAATTTAATACATTGGGAAATATTAGACAATGTTTATTATCTGAATATCCTTTAAATGGTTATCATCTAGTTAAAAAACAATATATATCAGCTTTTGAAGCTTCAATTCAAAGAAGTACAGGAAAACTTTGTTCTGTGAAAAATACAGATGTAGATTATAGAGGTGGTTATAATCAAATAGCTTGGGATGGTACATATAGATCTCAACTTGGTATGCCAGTTACTAGTATTAATAGAACTAATCTTCGTATAGCCGCAAGAAAACGGAATAATTCTACAACTGCTGAATGGAATTGTATGGATTATAATATGTATAAAAATGTTGCATGGCTTTTTATTGTAGAATATGCTACATTAAATTCTCAAAAAACATTTAATGCACAAAAAGAAGCAAATGGTTTTTCACAAGGAGGATTAGGAGATGGTGTTACAAATATTAATAGTACAAAATGGAACGACTTTAACAGTTATTATCCTTTTATACCTTGTGGATATACAGCAAGTTCTGGAAATAATACTGCAATAAAATTATTTACTATGCCATTTGAATATGACGCTGGTAAGAAAACACCTTATTTAGGTCAATTTAGTCTTACAACACAATATCATGTAAATGATTGGGTTTCTTCTGGAAATGATTTATATAAATGTATTCAAGATTCTTTAGGAAATGAAATAACAAATACAGAATATTTTACTAAAATTGATCAAACTTTAGAAAATTATCAAGGCATATTTAGTCTTGATATACAATATTATGTGAATAATTATACCTCTTCTGGGAATGATCTATACAAATGTATTAAAGATTCTTTAGGAAATAATATAACAAATACAGAATATTTTACTAAAATTACACGAACAACTACTAATATACCTACATATAGAGGAATAGAAAATCTATTTGGTCATATCTGGAAAATCACAGATGGAATAAATATTGATATAAAGACAGATATCGACGGTGGTACTTCTAAAGTTTATGTAGCTAATGATCCTTCAATTTACAATGATAATAATTATAATGGATATGAGTTAAGAGGATTGGAGTCACGTGTAAGTGGATTTACTAAAGAAATGATTATTGGAGAATTTGGTGATATTATACCTATTTTATGTGGTACAGCAGATTCTGGTTCTTCTTCTTTTTGGTGTGATTATCATT
>LDZU01008750.1_pt1 | contig 29100 bp, 21 predicted proteins | sample 615531 | NCBI WGS metagenome assembly LDZU01 (sample SAMN03408293, study PRJNA278302) | terrestrial metagenome | isolation source: oil reservoir sample SB2 | place: USA: Alaska, North Slope, Schrader Bluff formation | collected 2011-09 | reverse complement strand
TATAGTAAATTTTTAAGGTGTAACCAAAAGAAATATTGAGTTAAATTTAGTCCAGTTTTAACTTTTAAATAGTCCACTTTTAACTTTTAGCTAACAGATCTTTTATTTCTTTCCGCCCCCTTTTGCTTCAGGAAAATAGAGAAAAATTATCCAGGTAGTAAAATATGATTATTGTAACCCAATAAGTAAAAAAATGGGAAGGTAGGGGCACGATGCATCGTGCCATATATATAATCTGTTAAAAATGTTTTTTGGTTTTTAAGAAATCACCAAAATATTCAATTTGAAATTTTTGTGATTTATATGATAACATAGCAATTGTAAATAAACAAATCCCGGGTTATGAAGTAGATTAAAAGAAATAACGGTTATCCAGTTAAATTTTTAACTGGTTTTCTCGCCAGTCTATTTATTGTTTATATTTTTTGATATCTATTTGCATAGTTGGAAAGGAAGTAAAATAATAAAGTATAATAGGAGTTTTAATATAATGCAAACTATTGGTATAATAGGTTATAGAAAAAGTGGTAAAACCACTTTAATTTTAAAATTATCTGGTGAATTAATAAAAAGAGGTTACAAAGTAGCAGTAATAAAACATACTAGTGAAAATATTGAACAGCCTAATACAGATACTTCCAAGTACCAAAAAATTCTAACTCAGGTAGCAGCAGTTACTCCTGAAGGATCAGTAATATTTTTAAAGAACAAAAAGAATTTGGAAGAAATTATAAAATATCTGGAAGCTGATATTATCTTGGTAGAGGGCTTTAAAAGAGAAAAGACTTTTCCTAAGATTGTATGTTTAAGAAAAGAAGAGGAAAAGGATGAATTGTTTGATGGTTTACAAATATGTACTGCTGGTTTTGCTTCTAAGGAGGTTAATTCAAATATCTTCGACTTTAATATTTCAGATGATGAAGATATAAAAAAGATAGCCGATATAGTGCTCAAAAAATCTTTTAAGTTACCCAATTTAAACTGCGGTGCCTGCGGACATCAGAATTGTTATGGATTAGCTCAGGAAATTGTTAAGGGAAATAAAACTCCCGATAATTGTTTTTCTTTAGAACCATCAACTTTGGTAAAAGTTGATGGGAAAACAATTTCAATGAATCCTTTTATATCTAAGTTAGTAAGAAATACTATTATTGGACTTTTATCTTCTTTGAAGGGTTTTATCAAAGGGGATATTGAAATAAAGATAAAACAGAAATAAATTCGTATTGCATATAGCGTCTTGCGCGAAGAAAAGGAGCCAGGAGTCAGAATAAAATACAGTGATAAGTGATATGTAATCAGTAATAAGATCACAATACTGAATTTACAAAAACAGGTTTCTTATTACACGTTACATATTACACAACTTACTGGCAAACTGGCTAACTAGATACTATACGCTACCCGCTATACTTTAATTTTGTGGAGGTGATTCTGTAATGTCGATAGTTTTGACTAAACCAAAAGCAAATAATAAAGAAAAGATTAAAAGAGAGAAAATATATGATGCTATAATAATTGGTGGTGGTCCTGCAGGTTTAACTGCGGGCATCTATCTTAGTCGAGCAAGAATGAATACTTTATTAATCGAGAAAGCTATGACTGGAGGGCAGGCAGTGCTTACCGAAATTATAGAGAATTATCCCGGATTCCCTGAAGGAATAAGCGGTCCCGAATTAATGCAAAAAATGGAGGAACAGGCTAAACGATTTGGCTTAAAAATAGAATATGGTGAAGTGAAAAAGGTAAAAGCAAATGAAAAAGAAAAAATAAAAATAGTAAAAACAGATAGCCAGGAATATAAAGCCTTAACAGTTATCATAGCTTCAGGAGCAGAAGCTAAAAGATTAGGAGTACCGGGAGAAGAGAAGTTAAGAGGTAGGGGGGTTTCTTACTGTGCTACCTGTGATGCCCCTTTTTTTCAAAATCAAAAGTTAGTAGTAGTTGGAGGAGGAGACACGGCAATAGAAGAGGCTCTGTATTTGACCAAATTTGCTCGAGAAATTACCATTATTCACCGCAGGGATAGGTTAAGAGCTACTAAGATATTACAAGAAAGAGTTTTTTCTAATCAGAAAATAAATTTTGTCTGGGATTCTGTAGTAACCAGAATAGTAGGTAAAGAAAAAGTAGAAGGAATATCAATTAAAAACGTAAAAACAGGGGAAGAAAAAGAAATTTCCTGCCAGGGCGTTTTTTTGTTTGTAGGGAATTTACCTAATACTAATTTTTTAGAAGGAGTAATAAAATTAGATGAAATGGGATATATTATAACTGATGATAATATGATGACTTCGCAAGAAGGCATTTATGCTTGTGGAGATGTGCGAAGAAAGATCTTGCGACAGGTTGTTACTGCCTGTGGAGAGGGAGCTACTGCTGCCTTTGCAGTTGAAAAATATATAGAAGAACTAAAAGGAATTTCTTACTAAGAGTTAAGAATAATAGAAAGGATAAGAAAGAAGAAATGGAATTAGGTTTATCTTCATTTTTATTTGAAGATTATAAATTAAAATCAAAATTACCTTTACTTAAGGAGGAAGGAATAAATTATATTGAGGTAAAACCGAAAGAAGGACATTTTGATTATCAAGACCCCAAATATCTGGATGAGATATCAAAGGAATTTAAAAGAAATAAAATAAAAGTAGTGTCTATGCATATGCCTGCCAATGGGGTGGATATATCTTTAATCGAGGAATATGATCGGGTATGGTCCATCAGAGAAGTAGAAAAAACAGTTCTTGCCCTTTTAAGGCTTGAAGGGGAGATAATTGTAGTTCACCCAGGAAGCAAAATAGAAGATGAAAAAGAAAGGAAGAAACGTCGAGAAAAGAGCGAACAAAGTTTGGCAGAGATATTGAAATTTTGCGAACATTGGGGGATTAAAATTGCTCTGGAAAATACTTTACCGGGGAAGACTGGCGATAATATCTTGGAGATTTTAGAAATAGTAAAAAAGTTTGATTCAGAAAATTTAGGGATTTGTCTGGATACCGGTCATTGCAATATAACATCCAATATTTATAATTATTGTGGGGTTGTGGAGTGTTTGCCTGAGATTAAAGATTATTTATATCATTTACATATCCATGATAATTCAGGGATGGAGGATGAGCATCTTTTACCCTTTAAAGGGAATATAAATTGGCAGGAATTTACCAGTGTTTTAAAGGAAATTGAATACAAGGGAGTTTTTATGATGGAAATTAGAAAAAGTGTGAACAACAAAGAAAAAGAAACTATGAAAAACATTAAAAATATCTACTTAAAATTGTTAAAAGGACTATAAAATATGAATAAAAAAGGCCATCTTTATTGGTTACGAAGAAAGCTACCCGACCAAAAAGTTTTAGACAGAATGGATTCATTATTAAAAGATTTAAATTTACATACCGTTTGCGATAATGCTTTATGTCCTAATCGAGGTGAGTGTTATAAGAATGGAACTGCTACTTTTATGATATTGGGAAATATTTGCACGCGAAACTGTAGATTTTGCGCAGTTAAAAAAGGGGTACCTTTCCCTTTAGACCCGGAAGAACCTTATCATATCGCCCAAGCAGCTAAGCATTTGAATCTTAAACATATTGTAATTACCTCTGTAACCAGAGATGATTTACTTGATGGAGGAGCAGGACACTTTGCTCAAGCTATTGTAGAGATTAAAAGATTACTTCCCGAAAGTACCGTGGAAGTGTTGGTACCTGATTTTAATGGCTTTTGGGAAGCACTTCAAAAAATAATAGATGTTCAGCCAGAAGTCATTAATCACAATATTGAGACTGTTTCCCGTCTATATCCATTAGTAAGACCCAAGGCCACATATAAAATTTCTTTAGAGTTGCTTAGACAGGTTAAAATTCGGAATAAGAATATTATTTCTAAGTCAGGAATTATGGTTGGCTTGGGTGAGGAAAAAGAAGAAGTAGTTCAGGCAATGAAAGATTTACGGGAGGTAAATTGTGATGTCTTGACTATTGGTCAGTATTTAAGGCCTTCCCCTCATCATTTGGAGGTACAAGATTATATTCATCCCGAGAAGTTTGAAGAATATCGGAAGATAGGAAGATCTTTGGGCTTTAAATATGTTGCCTCTGCCCCTTTAGTGCGTAGCTCCTATCATGCAGGTGAAATATTAAGAAATATAATTTAATCGTATAAAAATTTTTTTCTTCGGTAGCCTTAATTATAATATTTAGTAATAAAACTAAAAACGAAAAGTTTAAAACGTAAAACCATAGCTTAAAATTTAAAATTTAAAATATATGCTAATATTGTAATATATATGGTTTTTCGCTTTTAGTTTTAATTTTTTAGTTTATTAATTTATCCTATATGCTAAACGCTGTATGCTCTATACTATAGCAATAATAACGACTAATTTAATAAGATATTTTTTTGATATATTCAAATATATCTGATAGAATTAAAATCAATAATTGAGTATCAATAATTTGACCAAATAATAAGGAGGAAAGGTTTACATGACCAAGTATGACATAAGTAAGATGAGAAATATTGCTCTTGTGGGACACGGAGATTCTGGTAAGACTTCACTGGTTGAAGCAATGCTCTACGATTCAGGGATGATTAATAGATTAGGAACCATAGAGCAAGGAAATACTACTACTGATTATGACCCCAGAGAAATAAAAAAAGGAATAACTATTCATTCCTCATTAGCCTATTTAGACTGGAAGGATAAAAAAGTTAATATTATAGATACACCAGGTTATCTTGATTTTATTACTGATACCAAATCTAGTTTAAGAGTCACAGACAATGCTGTAGTAGTAGTATGCGGGGTATCAGGAGTAGAGGTACAGACTGAAAGAGTATGGGATTTTGCCAATGAATACAAACTTCCTCGAGCAATTTTTATAAATAAAATGGACCGAGAAAGAGCAGATTTTTACCGGGTAAAAGATATGTTAAATAAGGTTTTTGGTTCATCAGTTATTTCAGTTCAATTACCTATTGGTAAAGAAGAAAATTTTAATGGTGTAATTGATTTAATAAAAATGAAGGCTTTAGTATATAAAAAAACAACTGGAGAAAAACCCACTTTTAAAGAACAAGAAATACCTGCTGATTTAACGGCTCAAGCGGAGGATTATCGAAAAGAATTAATAGAAGTGATAGCTGAATTTGATGATGAAATTTTAATGAAATACCTGGATGGAGAAACTTTAACTAATGAAGAAATTGCTTCTTGTCTAAAACAAGGGATAAAAGAGAGAAAGATTGTTCCCATTCTGTGTGGTTCAGCAACTATGAATTTAGGTATAGAACCTCTCCTTCATTTCATAGTAGAATATTTCCCCTCTCCCGCAGAGATGCCACCTGTTAGAGTCAAGAATTTGAAGAATTCTTCTGAAAAAATGATAGAAAATTCAGTTGATGCTCCCTTTTCTTCTTTCGTATTTAAGACCGTAGCAGACCCCTATGTGGGGAATTTAACTTATTTTAGAGTATACTCTGGAAAATTAACTGAAGATTCGAATATATATAATTCTTCCAAGGGTATTAATAATAAAGTAGGCAAAATTTATAAAATGCAAGGCAAAAATCAACATTCTGTTCCTGAAATATGCGCTGGAGATATAGGTGCTGTAGCAAAACTTAAAAGTACTACCACTGGGGATACCCTCTGCGATGAGGATAATCCTGTGGAATTTGAAAAGATAGTATATCCAGAACCGATAATGTTATTAGCGATTTCTCCTAAGACTAAAGGAGATGAAGACAAATTAAGTACCGCAATAAGTAGAATAATTGATGAAGACCCTACAGTTAAAGTATATCGGGATGAAGATACGGGAGAAACCATATTGGCTGGTATGGGAGAATCACATTTAGAAGTAATAATTGATACAATGGAGAGTAAGTTTGGGGTAGAAGTAGAAAAAAGTACTCCCAAAGTAGGATATAAAGAAACCATTCGAAAGAATGTTAAAGCAGAAGGAAAATATAAAAAACAATCTGGTGGAAGAGGTCAATATGGACATTGTTGGGTGGAATTTGAGCCTAAAGGAAGAGGAGAAGGGTTCGAGTTTGTAGATAAGATAGTAGGGGGAGTGATTCCCCGTCAATATCGCCCTGCAGTAGAAAAAGGGATAGTAGAAGCAATGAGAAAAGGAGTATTGGCAGGGTACCCAACCATAGATGTAAAAGCTACACTTTATGATGGTACTTACCATCCTGTAGATTCTTCAGAAATGGCTTTTAAGGTTGCTGGTTCACTTGCTTTTAAGAAAGGTGCAACTGAAGCTAATCCGGTCTTATTAGAACCTATAATGGATATCGAAGTAATAGTACCAAAAGAGTATATGGGAGATATAATTGGTGATTTAAATAGTAAAAGAGGAAGGATAATGGGGATGGAAGAATCACCAACCGGGAAACAGGTTATCAAGGCAAAAGTCCCACAAGCAGAGATTTTTAAATATGCTATCGATTTAAGGTCAATTACTCAGGGTAGAGGAACTTTTACGGTGAAATTTTCCCATTATGAAGAGGTACCTGCCAATATAGCCCAGGAGATAATTGCTCAAGCCAAGAAAGTAGAAGAGGACAAATAATAAATAATGTATAAAAAGAGAAAATATTTTAAAAAATTTTTTAAAAAAAGAAGGATTTTTTAATTAAATGTAGAATATATTAAATGAAACCCAATAATATATAGGTTTAACTGATAAAATATAAATAGAAAAGGAGGTGTAAAATATATGGAATGGTTATCAGGTTTAGCTTGGTATTGGTGGGCAGCAATTATTGCTGTGGTAGTGTATTTAATTTGGTACTTTGGAGGACAAGAATAGAATATAAATAGTAATATTGCTAAAAGAATTATAAAACATACTTTATTTTAAAATAAGTGCAGGGCGAAGTAAATTGTCCTGCACTTTATTTTATAAAAAAGCTGGTGTAAATTTTTACTTCTTTTTCTAGCTCTTTTTCTTTACGTGATACTCGATACGCAATACGCAAGGCGAATGGAGATATTGTAATATTTGAAGATATACTCTATATTATTATAAGTGTAACATGTAAAAATATAGCTGATTAATTTAGTCGGGGTGATTAATTTGAAATCGCCAACTAAAAGAAGATGTATTTTATTAATCCTGTCTTTCCTTATTTTTTCAGTTATAGCTTATGAGTCAAATGCAGATGAAGTAACTGGGGAAAATAAGGTAATTCCTTTGGGAGAAATTGATTCGTTAAAGGTGGGAATAAAATTTGGAGCTGGAAGGTTAGACTTGATTTCCGGGGGAGAAGATTTTTTTGAAGGTGATTTTCAATATGAAAATAGTATTCTAAAACCTCGTATCAATTATGAAGTTTTAGGAAAAATGGGTGTTTTAAATTTATCTCAAAGTATTAAAAAGGATATTTCCTTGCCCTGGCCTTATAAAAATATATGGAATTTAAAATTACCTTCTAATATCCCCTTGCAATTATATATTTATAGTGCAACCTATAATGGTAATATTGATTTAACTAATTTAAGGATAGAGAATTTTTATCTCAATTCAGGGGCGAGTCAAACCAACATTATATTTAATCAGCCGAATTTAGTAGATTTGAAAAATATTAATATTAAGACTGGCGCCTCTACAGTAAAAATAATTGGCCTGGCTAATGCAAATTTTGATGAAATGAATTTTACTGGGGGCGCAGGAAGCTATACCTTTGATTTTGCAGGTAACCTGGCTAAAAAATCTAAAGTAAATATCGAAGTAGGTATGGCTAAAGTTACTTTAAAAATACCTTCAACTATGGGAACAAAGATGATAATTAAATGTTTTCCCACTAAAAAATTGGATATTAAAAATTTCATAAAAATAGATGAGCAGACTTATATCAATCCTGAATACGGCAAGAGAGATGCGGAATTGGATATCGAAATCAAGGGAGGTCTCATAGATATCGAAGTGGTCTCGTTAACTGAATAAATTAGTCGTTAGTTTTAATACAGGTTTTTAGTTATCGGTTTATAGTTTACAGATTTGGTCAATCGGGCAACTGTACATAAGATATACGAAATGTGGATATACAATATACGAATTTATTCTTATTCTATTTTCTCAACTGGGTAACTGGTAAACAGGTTATCCGGCTAACCATCTTTATGAGATACGAGTTAGTATTGACTTTTATTTTTTTTTCAATTATACTTAAAAAGAATTAAATAATGGAAAAACTAAGCGAAGGAGTAAAAGGTAAATATTTAAAAGAGAATCAGTATTTTGGTGAAAACTGATAAAAAGCCTTCAAACTCACCTTCAAGTTTTGTAAGCGAAATATTAAATCAATAAAAATAGTTTTTAAAGTAGTTTACAACGTTAGCAAGCGTTAATTGTTTAACAAGAGTAGATAATATAATATGGGGCTGTAGCGCAGTCGGGAGCGCGCCTCCTTGGCGTGGAGGAGGTCGCGGGTTCGATTCCCGCCAGCTCCACCAGTTTATAATATATAAAAATGTCTACCAAAAAAGGGTGGTACCACGGGAAAAATCTCGTCCCTTGTAATTTAAGATAATTGCTGGAGACGAGATTTTTACGTTTAAGGAGGATTATTTAAAATGGAAGAGAGATATAGTTTTATTGAAGTTGAAAAAAAATGGCAAGAGTATTGGACAAAAAATAATTTTTTTAAATCTTATGTCGATTTTAAAAAACCAAAATATTATGTTTTAGAAATGTTTCCTTATCCTTCCGGAGAACCCCATATGGGACATGTGAAGAATTATGTTATCGGTGATGTAGTAGCTAGATACAAACATTATCAAGGATATAATGTTTTACACCCTATGGGTTGGGATGCTTTTGGCTTACCGGCGGAGAACGCTGCTATAAAAAATAATATTCATCCTTCAATCTGGACTAAAAAAAATATTCAAAAAATGAAGAATACTCTTATTAATATGAGCATTAGTTATGATTGGGATAGAGAAATAGCTACCTGTAATCCGAATTACTATAAGTGGACTCAGTGGATGTTTTTACAATTATATAAAAAGGGATTAGCTTATAAGAAAAAAGCAGTAGTAAATTGGTGCCCTTCTTGTAATGTAGTGTTAGCTAATGAACAAGTGATAGACGGAAAATGCTGGAGGTGTGATTCTGAAGTTGTTAAAAAAGAGTTGTCTCAATGGTTTTTTAAAATTACAGAATATGCCCAGAGATTACTTGATGATATGGAATTATTAGAAGAATGGCCTGAAAAAGTATTGACTATGCAAGAGAATTGGATTGGAAGAAGTGAAGGTGCAAGGATTGAATTTCCTATAAAAGGAAGCAATAAGACTATTCCAGTTTTTACTACTCGACCTGATACTCTATATGGGGCAACTTATTTTCTATTATCCCCTGAACACCCTTTGGTAGAAGAGATAATAAAAGACTCTCCATATAAAGGTGAAGTTCAAATTTTTATAAAAGAGGTAAGTAAAGAGAGTGCAATAGAAAGGATATCAACTACCTTAGAGAAAAGAGGACGTTTCACAGGTAAATATGTAATAAACCCCATAAATAATGAAGAGATTCCTATTTGGGTAGCCAATTATGTATTAATGGAATATGGGACTGGTGCAGTAATGGCAGTTCCAGCACATGATCAGAGGGATTTTGAATTTGCAAAAAAATATAATCTTCCTATTAGGGTAGTTATTCAACCAAAGGACAAAGAAATTTTACCTAACTCGATAGAGGTGGCTTTTGATGGAGAAGGGGTTATGGTTAATTCTGGTCAATTCAATGGCTTATCCAGCACTGACGCGTTAGAGAAGATAATAGATTATCTGGTTGAAAAAGGTATAGGGAAGAGAGAGGTTAATTATAGATTAAGAGATTGGCTTATCTCTCGGCAGCGTTATTGGGGAGCCCCTATTCCCATAATTTATTGTCCTGATTGTGGGATAGTTCCTGTACCCGAAGATGACTTACCAGTTGTACTTCCGGAAGATATTGATTTTAGACCTAAAGGTATGTCACCATTAGCCAGTAGTGAGGATTTTGTTAATACAATTTGTCCTAAATGTGGTAAAAAGTCCAGGAGAGAAACAGATACTATGGATACTTTTGTTTGTTCTTCCTGGTATTACTTTAGATTTTGTTCTCCTCAAGTTGATACCGCTCCTTTTGATGCCGAAGAATTAAGATATTGGATGCCCGTGGATCAGTATATCGGTGGAGTAGAGCACGCTATATTACACCTTCTGTATTCGCGTTTTTTTACTAAAGCTCTCTATGATATGGGTTTTGTTAATTTTAAAGAACCCTTTAAAAGACTTTTCACCCAGGGAATGGTCTGTAAAGATGGAGCAGCAATGTCTAAGTCAAAAGGTAATGTAGTTACTCCTGGCGAGATACTTGCAAAATATGGAGTTGATGCTACCAGAATAATGATGTTATTTGCAGGTCCCCCAGAAGCAGATATGGAATGGACCGATAAGGGGATGGAAGGAGCATCGAGATTTTTAAATCGAGTTTGGCGGTTAATTTATAAGAATTTAGAATGTTTAAAAAATGCGAAAGAGAAAAAAGATATTTCTTTTGAAAAGATAAGCAATGAAGCAAGAAGAATAACGCAAAAGACGCATCAAACTATAAAAAAAGTCACCGAAGATATTGAAGAGAGATTTCATTTTAATACTGCCATTAGTGCGATTATGGAATTAGTTAATGAAATATATAAATTCGAGGTGGGAGAGAAATATTCTGAAGAAGGTGATATCTTGGTTTTAAGGGAAGCTTTGGAAACAGTAGTAAGACTATTATCTCCAATTGCTCCTCACCTTTCGGAAGAACTGTGGCAGGAGATGGGACATAAAGAAAGCATCTATCTACAACCCTGGCCTAAATATGATGTGAAATTATTAGAAGAAGAGGAAAAATTAATTGTAATCCAGGTAAATGGGAAGTTAAGGGGAAGGATATTGGTGCCAGCATCTTATGATGATGAAAGAATAAAAAATGAAGCACTCGCCTTGCCTAAAATTAAAGAAAAGATTGAAGGCAAGAAGATTGTAAAAGTTATTACTGTTTCTAGGAAACTGGTAAATATTGTGGTAAAATGAAAAACGCAAAACGTAAAACCATAGCTCAAAATTTAAAATTAAAGAAGGAGGAAATTTTATGGCTACTTTTGGTGACTTAAATAATTTTATTGGAATTGGCAGATTGACAAGAGACCCGGAGTTAAGATATACCCCTTCCGGGAAAGGTGTATGTAAATTTGGTATAGCTATAAATAGGACCTATAAAAATCAAGAAGGAAACAATGTAGAAGATACTCTCTTTATAAATGTGGTAACCTGGGGCAAACAGGCAGAAAATTGTTCACAGTTTTTAAAGAAAGGAAGAAGAGTAGCCATAAATGGTGAATTGAGGTCTAATAATTGGCAAGATAAAGATGGAAATAAAAGGGTTTCTTATGAAATTAATGCCAGGACTGTTCAATTTTTAGATTTAATAAAAGATACGGGTATCGCACCAGAAGAATATTCAGCTGAAGGTGAGGAGAATATTCCTGAAGAAGGAATAAATGAAGATACTTCAGTATCAGAAGATGATATTCCGTTTTAAAATAGTGAATAGTCGTTAGTGAATAGTATATAGTGGAGATAATCAGCCAGTTAGCCAGTTTACCTTTTACTCAATTGAGAAAATAGAATAAAAAAGTTGGTAATTGGGAACCAAAATCCTGGATATTATTACTGTTAATGCTAGTGGCTAATTTAAATTTAATTGATGAATTGGAAGATTGGTGGGTTGGTGGATTAAACATAAACGATAAGTCGTTTATGTGAATATTTTTGCAAAATTCCTAAATATTATGCTAATATTATTATAGACAAAGAAAAAGAGAGATGCTATAATAAATTTTACCGAGTAAAGGTTAAAATAAGTGGGCGGATAGCTCAGTTGGGAGAGCACTGGCTTTACAAGCCAGGGGTCACAGGTTCAAGCCCTGTTCCGCCTACCATTTTTGATAAATAAATAAATATAAGCATAAAGGGGTCGTAGTGTAGCCTGGTTTAACACGCCTGCCTGTCACGCAGGAGATCGCGAGTTCAAATCTCGTCGACCCCGCCATTTCTATTAAATAAAATTAGTAAGGCGATTTATAAATGCCGAGATAGCTCAGTTGGTAGAGCAGTGGACTGAAAATCCACGTGTGCCCAGTTCGATTCTGGGTCTCGGCACCAAATTTGTTTTTGCGGAAATAGCTCAGTGGTAGAGCATCGCCTTGCCAAGGCGAGGGTCGCGGGTTCAAATCCCGTTTTCCGCTCCATCTTTATAAAAATTAAATGAGGCGGCATCGCCAAGTGGGAAGGCAGAGGACTGCAAATCCTTCATCCTCGGTTCGAATCCGAGTGCCGCCTCCATTTAGTTTTGAATTTTTGTGAGACGACTGGTTGCCTGGAAATGGGCGGTTAGTTCAGAGGAAGAATGCTTGCTTGACGCGCAAGAGGTCACTGGTTCGAGTCCAGTACCGCCCACCATTTCAAAAATAGAATAGAAAATTAAAATAGTTACAGGAAATAGTAGGTTAATCATTTATTAAAGAGAATAGATACTTAAGCTGCGAGTATCTATATAAATGATTGTCCGAATACCTTTCTGTAATACCCTGATTCAAAGTTTTAAAAATGAGTAAGATTAGGCGGGTTATATCCGATAAAATATTTCTTAAGTGAGTTAAGATTAATTGTTTATCGTATTAATTTTAACTAAAAAAGGTGGAACCGCGAGATGGTTCGACTATACTTCTCGTCCTTTTATTATAGGAGGATGAGAAGTTTTTTTATTTACATAAAAGGGAGGTAATTATTATGACTGACATTAAAGTTATTTTGTTGGATGGTTCAAAGATAGAATTGAGTAAAGGCGCAACTTTATTTGATGCTGCTTGTAAAATAAGCCCAAGATTGGGTAAAGAAGCTATTGCAGGAATAGTGAATGGAGCAAAGAAGGATTTAGACTATGTGCTTGAGGATGATGATCATATTGAGATATTAACTTTTTCCTCATCCGACGGGAAAGAAATCTATCATCATAGTACTTCTCATATTATGGCTCAGGCAGTAAAGGAATTATTTCCTGAAGCAAAATTGGCTATCGGACCTGCAATTAAAGATGGATTTTATTATGATTTTGATATAGAGCGTTCCTTTACTCCTGAAGATATGGTAATTATTGAGCAAAAGATGAAGGAGATTATTGAGAGAGATTTACCATTTAAAAAGATTGAAGTAAACAAAGAAGAGGCTAAAAAAATTTTTAAAGATAAAGAAGAGAAATATAAATTGGAACTTTTAGAAGACATTCAGGATGAGAAAGTTACATTATATCAGCAGGGAGATTTTATGGACCTGTGCAGAGGGCCTCATGTTCCTTCTACTGGAAAGATAAAAGCTTTCAAACTTTTAAGTGTTGCTGGCGCATACTGGAGAGGGAATGAAAAAAATAAAATGTTGCAACGTATTTATGGTATTTCTTTTGATAAAAAATCCGAATTAGAGAACTATCTAAGATTAGTGGAAGAAGCAAAAAGGAGAGATCACCGAAAATTAGGAAGAGATTTAGAGTTGTTCAGTATGCATGATGAAGGCGTTGGCTTTCCTTTCTTTCATCCCAAAGGAATGGTCTTAAGAAATATCTTAGAGAATTACTGGAGAGAAGAACATCAAAAAAGTGGCTACACAGAAGTGAAAACCCCAATTATTTTGAATAAATCATTGTGGATGAAGTCAGGTCATTGGGATCATTATAAGGAGAATATGTATTTTACCAAGATTGATGAGGAAGATTATGCGATTAAACCAATGAATTGTCCAGGGGGCATATTGATTTATAAATGTAGTCTACACAGTTATAGAGAATTACCACTCAGGATGGCTGAATTAGGGTTAGTACATAGGCATGAATTATCCGGAGTATTGCATGGTCTCTTCAGGGTAAGGTGTTTTACTCAAGATGACGCTCATATATTTATGACTCCTGACCAGATTGGAGAAGAAATAAAAGGAGTAATTGATTTAACTGATCGTTTATATAAGACGTTCGGTTTTTCTTATCATGTAGAATTGAGCACTAAACCAGAAAATGCTATGGGTTCTGATGAGATATGGGAAAAGGCTACTAAAAGTTTGGAAGAAGCTTTAATAGAGAAGGAAATTAAATATATCGTAAATGAAGGTGAAGGGGCATTTTATGGACCCAAGATAGACTTTCATTTGAAAGATTGTATAGGTAGAAGCTGGCAGTGTGGGACAATTCAATTAGACTTTATTATGCCAGAAAAATTCGACCTTTTTTATATTAATAAAACAGGAGATAAAGAAAGACCGGTAATGTTACATAGGACTATTCTCGGAAGTATTGAGAGATTTATCGGAATTCTAATTGAAAATTATGCCGGAGCATTTCCTGTATGGTTATCTCCTGTGCAAGTGAAACTATTACCCATTGCAGATAGACACATTGATTATGGCAAAAATATTATGAAGGAATTAAAAAAGCATAGTATAAGAGCAGAGTTAGATGAGATTAACGAAAAAATTGGAGCGAAGGTAAGAAAAGCAGAATTAGAAAAAGTACCTTATATGTTAATATTTGGAGACAAAGAAACAGAAGAGGACCTGGTATCAGTAAGAAAGAGAGGAGAAGGGGACTTAGGGAAGATAAAATTAACCAGGTTTATCGAAGATATTTTAAAAGAGATTAAAGAAAAAACTTTATAGCAGGTAAAAATTCTTCTATATCCATATATTCTGATTATTTATAAAGGTTTACGTTATTGTAAATTTTAATGAGGAATTAGAAAAAGAAAAATAAATTCAAACACACAATTTTTTTAATTTTTTAATATTTTTAACTTTATGATTTTTGTGAGATACGATTCACGAGATACAAGATATAAGTATATATTGACTAAAAATTAAGAATATGCTATAGTTTCTTAAAAATAATTATAATTATTTTTACAAAGGGGGAAAACTCATATTAAGTCAACATCAGGATTGAGGATAAATAATAATATTAAAGCAAAAACTATCAGACTTATTGATGCTGATGGTAAGCAAATAGGAATAGTGAGTAAACAGGAGGGTCTTGAACTTGCTGAAAAAAGTAATCTTGACTTAGTTGAAGTTGCACCAGATGCTGATCCTCCGGTATGTAGAATTATTGATTATGGTAAGTACAAATATTTGCTTGATAAAAAAGCTAAGAGCGGGAAGAAGAAGCAAAAAAGTGGTGGATTGAAAGAAATAAAAATGCGTCCAAATATTGGTGAGCATGATTATAATTTTAAATTAAAGAATTTATGTAAGTTTTTAAAAGATGGTAATCAAGTAAAGGTTACTATAATGTTTAGAGGGCGAGAGATGAATTATGTGAGCCTGGGGAGAGAATTATTAGATCGTATAATTAATCATACTGAAGAAATAGCTAACGTATCAAAAGAACCAAAATTAGAAGGAAGGAATATGATTTTAGTTCTAGTACCTAAATAATAAGTAAAACTATAGAGAAAGGTAAAATATATTATGCCTAAAATGAAGACCCATAGAGGTGCAGCAAAAAGATTCAAAGTAAATAAATCAGGTAAAATATTAAGATCGAAGGCTTATAAAAGCCATATTTTAACTAAAAAGACTACAAAGCGCAAAAGGAATTTAAGAAAATCTACCATAGTAAGTGATGCTGAGGTAAAAAAAATTAAGGTATTGTTACCTTATGCTTAATATTTTTTGGAATATAATAAAAATAATGTAAAGCAGAGGAGTTTTGGGAAGAGTCTACTCCCCTGATAATCTTATGATATAAAAAAATAAGGAGTGAAAAGCATGCCCAGAGTAAAGAATAGCGTGGCCTCAAGAAGAAGGAGGAAAAAAGTACTTAAATTAACCAAAGGATTTTGGGGCGCAAAAAGTAAACTTTATCGAGTTGCTCATGAAGCAATGATGAAATCTCTTTCATATGCCTATAGAGACCGAAGGGTAAAAAAGAGAGATTTTAGAAATTTATGGATTACCCGAATTGGTATTGCTGCGAGAAATCAAGGCATATCTTATAACAAGTTTATAAGAGGTTTAAAAGTAGCAGGAGTGGAAATTAATAGAAAGATATTAGCAGAATTTGCAGTAAATGAACCTGAAGCTTTTAATAATTTGGTAAAAGTATCTAAAGAAAGTATGAGTTAATTTCATTTTTTATAAATATAAATGATTATAAAAAATAGCCATATTGTTTAAAAGTTATAATAAAGATAACTAGGTTATAACTAAGCCAGCTTCCCACTTTCATGAGGACAAATATAAAACTGGTAATGGAATAATCGAAATTCACTTTAGAACTGCAAACTGAAATTCTTAAGAGTAGGTTTTGCCAGCTCCCCACTGTTAATAGGGGGAAAGTATGGATTTACTTGATATAAAGTAAATCAAAAAGGGTGGTACCGCGGAAAAGGTTTATAATTTTTCGTCCCTTTATAACAGGAGACGAATTAGATTATAAACCTTTTTTTGTTAATAATTAATATTATGATTATTGTAATCTAAGGAGGGAGAACTATTGGAAGAGAAAATACATAAAATTAAGGAAGAATTTATTTCTAAATCAGAAATTGCTAATAATATAAAAGATATTGAAAAGTTAAGAATAGAATATTTGGGTCGAAAAGGAGTATTAACGCTTCTTTTGAGGATGTTAGGTACACTCTCATCGGAAGAAAGACCAAAAATTGGACAGTTGTTAAATCAAACGAAAAGAGAAATTGAAGATTTTTTGAAGACAAGAATCAAGGAAATAGAAAAAGCAGAAAGAGATAAAAGATTGCAGGAAGAAAGTATTGATGTTACTCTACCAGGTAGGAGGTTGGATAGAGGAAACTTGCATCCCATCACCTTAGTTTTAAAGAAAATTGAGGAAATATTTTTCAGTTTAGGATTTAAACTAGAAGAAGGTCCAGAAGTGGAATTGGATTATTATAACTTTGAAGCACTTAATATACCTAAAGATCATCCTGCCAGGGATGATCAGGATTCTTTTTATATAAATAGAGAAATTTTACTTCGCACCCATACTTCACCAGTTGAAATCAGAGTGATGGAAAAACAGCAACCACCAGTTAGGATGATCGCTATAGGTAGATGTTATAGGCGGGATGCTGCTGATAGCACTCATTCACCTATGTTTCACCAGATAGAGGGTTTGGCTGTCGATGAAGATATTACTTTTGGTGATTTAAAAGGAGTTCTAACAGTTTTTGTGCATAGAATGTTTGGTGAAGATAGGAAAGTTAGATTTAGACCGGGTTATTTTCCTTTTACAGAACCAAGTGCAGAGGTAGACGTATCTTGCCTGTTATGCCAGGGAAAAGGATGCAGAGCTTGTGGATATACCGGGTGGTTAGAGATTATGGGTTCAGGGATGACTGATCCTGCAGTATTTCAGATGGTAGGATACGATTCAGAGAAATATTCTGGTTTTGCTTTTGGAATGGGAGCAGAAAGGATTGCTATGTTAAAATATGGTATAAATGATATCCGGTTATTTTTTGAAAATGATTTAAGATTTTTAAAACAATTCTAAATTCGTATCTCGTATCTTGTGAGGATAGCAGAAGTCAGTAGACAGAATCTAATAGTATATCATAATTCGTATTGCGTTTTGCGTTAAGAAGATCATAATTCAGGAGTGGAGATGCGATGTATCATACCCCCTTGTATATGAAATAGTACTATTTTCTTTACGAGATATGATTCACGAGATACATGATACGCTTTTATTCCGGGTAACTGGTAAACTGGATAACTGGCTAACTATTTTCACGTTATACGCTAACAAGCGCGATACGCAATACGATAGAGATAGGGAGGAAAGGAAAATGCAGGTTTCTTATAATTTATTAAAAGAGTACGTTGATATCGATGAGGTATCTCCAGAGGAGCTTACTCAGAGGTTGACTATAAGTGGCATAATTTTAGAACGAATGGAAAACATATCTATCGATATAGAAAAAGTAGTTGTTGGTAAAATAATTGATATTAACTTACATCCTGAAGATAGTAATCTCTCAGTCTGTCAGGTAGACGTAAAAGATAAAATACTTCAAATAGTCTGTGGAGCCAGGAATATGAAGGTTTTTGATAAAGTTGCAGTTGCCCTGGATGGAGCAAAATTGCCACAGGTAGGAATCATTAGAAGTAAGAAATTTAAAAATATTTTATCTTCAGGAATGCTTTGCTCAGCTTCTGAATTGGGTATTGAGCAAGGAAAATCTCCTGGAATATTAATTTTAGATGAAAATTTTCCTTTGGGTGAGGATATAAGAAAACTAATAAATCTTGATGATACAATATTTGATTTTGAAATAAATTCCAATCGACCTGATTTATTGAGTATAATAGGGATAGCTCGAGAAGTTGCAGTAATATTTAACAAGAATCTAAAGATACCCAAAATAGAAATAAAGGAAAGTGAAGAGAGTATTGAAAAGGATATTTCCGTTAAAGTTAAGGCAGAAGATTTATGCCCACGTTATACTGGGCGGGTAATAAAAGGAATGAAGATTGAAGAGTCCCCTTTATGGTTAAAATGGAAACTAAGACTATTGGGGATAAGACCGATAAATAATATAGTAGATATTACTAACTTTGTGATGATGGAAACGGGGCAACCACTTCATGCCTTCGACCTTGATTTAATCAGAGGAAAAACCATAATTGTAAGAAAAAGTAAACCAGGTGAAATTATTTGCACTCTAGATGATGTGGAAAGACAGCTACCTGAAGGTAGTTTGGTTATTGCTGATGTAGAAGGTCCTATAGCAATTGCTGGGATAATGGGAGGAAAATACTCGGAAATTAATACGGATACTAAGAATGTGTTTTTAGAATCAGCTTATTTTAATCCAGTGAATAATAGAAAAACCACTATAAAACTTGGCTTAAGAACTGACGCTTCGAATAGGTTTGAAAAAGGTATAGACAAAGAAGGACAAATATTTGCCTTAGAACGAGCTGCTGATTTAATAAGCCGGATTACTTTGGGGAAAATAAGTTCAGGCACAATCGATACTAACCAGAAATTATTTACACCAGTAAAAATAAATTTAAGAATAGAAAGAGTTAAGAAAATATTGGGTCAACTTTTGGAAGAAGATAGATTTAAAACAAAAGAGCGAATTGTTAATATTTTAACCCAATTGGGTTTTAACATTAAAGAGGATTACGGAGAATATATTGAAGTTATATCTCCTTCTTTTAGGGGAGACGTAGAAAGAGAAATAGATTTAATAGAAGAAATTGCTCGTATTTATGGGTATGACAAAATAAAACCTACTCTTTTTAAAACTACCATTGCCCAGGAGGGAAAAAATTTTCGATTAAGGGTAATTGATCAAATAAGAGAAATATTAGTTGGTGGTGGGTTAAATGAAGTGGTAACTTACAGTTTTGTTTCTCCGGAGATATTTGATAGAATAAGAGTACCCGAAGGACATAAATTAAGAGATGCTATAAAAATAAAAGATCCTCTAACCAGAGATTGTTCATTGATGAGAACCTCCTTAATTCCAAGTTTGTTGGAGGTTATTAAATGGAATATTAATAGACAAGCAGAGATAGTTAAAATATTTGAAGTAGGCAAGATATATCTACCCTATCCTGGCAAGCCCAATTCTTTACCTCTTGAGAAAATAATAATTGCTGGGGCAATTACCAAGTTGGGCAGAGGAGATATTTGGACAAAATCATTTTCTTTCGATATCTTTGATGTAAAAGGATTAGTTGAAACGATTCTGCAGGATTTGAAAATAAAAAGTTGGGAAGTATTGCCTGTTAATCATCCTTCTCTACATCCTTTGAGAAGCGGGAGAATTGTAGTAAGAGGGAAAGAAGTAGGGGTTTTCGGTGAAATACATCCTGACATAATTGATAATTATCGTATTCCTGAAAAAGTTAATTTATTTGAGATTGATTTTGAGAATTTAATTCCTAATGTACCTGCAAGCATTAGTTATCGTGTTTTACCAAAGTATCCTTCAGTGCAAAGAGATTTGTCTTTAATAGTAAGAGAAGGTGTTCTCTCTTCAGAGATTGTCAAAGAAATTAATTCAGTTAATATAAAGTTAATTAAAAAAATAATTTTATTTGATATATTCAAAGGGAAACAGATTGGTGAAGGTTATAAGAGTTTGGCTTATTCTATTATCTTTCAATCAGAAGACCATACCTTGACTGACCAGGAAGTAGAAAATATACTTAAAAAAGTTAGAGAGAAGTTAATTGTAAAATTTGATGCTAAAATAAGAGAGTGAAAGGAGCTAATGGTACTAAGGCGTAAAGCGAAAAGCGCAAAATGCAAAACTAAACTTGTATCTCATATCCCTATTTTCACGGGACATGCCCCTGCGAAAGCAGGGGACAAGTGAGATGCCTGTTTTAATAACGACTATTTACTAACGACTAATTAAGAGGAGTTATTTATGTCGTCAATAAACTGGGTAGACGTATCCATAATGATAATAATATTATTGAACATAATAACCGGGGTACGTCGGGGAATTGTTAGAGGAATAATAAATTTTATAGGGATTATTGCTGCTATTTTTCTGGCAATTTTTTGGTTTAAAGAGGCAGGAGAATATATAAGTTTACATACCACAGTTAGTAGAGAAATATCAAATATAATAGGATTTGCTGTAGTATTTTTAGGAATATATTTAATTGCGAGAATTATTGAAATATCTCTGAAAAAAGTATTTTCCTTATTATTTATCTCCTGGATTGATGCACTGGGCGGTGCTTTATTCGGTTTATTTAAAGGTGCACTAATAGTAGGGGTTATATTAATTATTGTTACTTTTATACCCTTGCCAGTTTTTATAAATGATCAATTAGAAAAATCATTTTTAGCAAATAGATTTGCAGTTATGATAACAATTGTGTATAAATATTTTGCAGATTGGCTACCTTCAAGTTTTCAGTTCAATACGGAGGAGTTCCTTAAGAAATTTCATCTTAATTTGTTTGTTTTAAAGAATACCTTAAAATGATGAATTGATTTGATATAAAAAGGGACAAGAGATATTTTGGATAAACACACTCTTTCAGTTTTGGAATTCCATAAGATTAAAAAATTATTAAAAGAATTAGTAGTTTCTGCAACTGGTGAACAAATAGTAGAAAAAATAACCCCCCTAACTGACCGCGAACAAGTCCTTACCGTTCAGAGAGAAACTACTGAAATGAGAGAGATTATTCTCTATGAAGGTACTCCGCCTTTTACAAGATTAGAAGATGTCAATATTGAGTTAAAAAAATCTGAGATTAAAGGTGCTATTCTTGATGCTACAAAAATATTAAAAATATTAAAAGTTTTGACAACATCACGATTGGTTAAAAAATTTTTATTAAAAACTAAAGAGAAATATCCTCTAATTAAGGAAAGAGCAAATAAAATCAATACTTTCCCAGAATTAGAGAAGGAAATAACTAATTGTATTGGTGAAGATGGTGTAGTTTTAGACCGAGCAAGTTCAAGTTTGAAAAAGATAAGAAGAGAAATAATTAATAAAGAGCAAACCATTAAAAAAAGATTAGAGTCCATCATTAGATCTTCTCAATTTGCCACTATTATCCAGGAGCCTTTGGTAACAATAAGACAAGATAGGTATGTTATCCCCATAAAGCAGGAACGGAAAGGAAAATTCCCTGGAATAGTACATGATAAATCTGATAGTGGTGCCACCTTATTTGTTGAACCATTAGAAATAGTTGAATTAAATAATACCTTGCGTCAATTAGTTAAAGAAGAAGAAAAAGAGGTTTTAAAAATTTTACAAAAACTAACAACCCTTATTGGGGAAAAAGCTCAAGAGATTTATTATTCTTTTTTGAATCTGGGTGAAATTGACTTTATCAATGCACGTGCGATGTTAGCAAATAAAATGGATGCAATTGAGCCTAAAATAAATCAAGGAGGATTCATTAATCTTGTTCAAGCAAGGCATCCTTTACTAAAAGGAAATGTAGTTCCAATTAATATTATTTTGGGAAAGGATTTTAATATTTTAATAATTACTGGTCCCAATACTGGAGGTAAGACAGTAACTTTAAAGACAGTGGGTTTACTTTCTCTTATGGCCCAATGCGGATTACACATTCCTGCCAATAAGGGGAGTGAAGTTGCTGTTTTTCAAGAAATATTTTGTGATATTGGAGATGAACAAAGTATAGAACAAAATTTAAGTACCTTTTCTTCCCATATGAAATATATAGTTCAGATTTTAAAGAAGGCTAATTCAAAATCTCTGGTATTACTTGATGAATTAGGGGCAGGAACCGATCCGACAGAAGGGGCAGCCTTGGGAATGGCGGTTTTAGAATTTTTAAATAAAGAAAAGGTCAATGTATTAGCTACTACGCATCATGATTCGCTGAAGACTTATGCATATTTAACCAAAGGGGTATGCAATGCCCGCGTTGAATTTGATGAAAAAACTTTAAAGCCAACATTCCAAATCTCTATTGGATTACCTGGGAAAAGTTGTGCTTTTATAATTGCGCGAAGATTAGGCTTGGCCCAAGATGTAGTTTTACGAGCCCAAAGTTTTTTAACTCAAGAGAAGGTTAAGGTGGATAATTTAATCGAGAAGATTGAACAGGATAAAAAATTAATTGAACAAGAAATGGAACTAATAAAAATATCCAGAGAGGAGACCTTTAAAATTAAAAAAGAATTACAAGAAGAATTGGATGAAATTAGGGAGAAAAAAGTAGAAATATTTCGAAAAACTTACCAGGAAGCTGAAAAGATTTTAAAAGAAACCCAGAGTAAAGTGGAAAATATAATAGAGAATTTGGGCAAAAAAAGATTAATAAATAAAAAATCTAAAAGCCCATTATTAAAGGAATTAAGGGAAATAAATGAAGAGATAAAGACAAAGTTGATAATAGAAGAAGAATCGATTAAAAATCGTGATATTAAAGTTGGCAATTATGTGCGGGTTAAAAGTTTAAATAAAAAGGGGATAATACTGGCTATTTCTGAGAAAAGTGGGAAATGCAAGATTCAGATAGATAATATGAAAATAATTGTACCCATCTTTGATATAGAAAAAATAGAAAAGTCCGATAAATTGGGTGAAAATTTCATCCCCACAAGAGATGATGTTAGTAAAAGATCTGCTGGCCAAGATAACTTCTATTTATCAAAAATAAAAACCTTTAAGAATGAGCTGTCTCTTCGTCGGTTTAATGTCGAAGACGCTAAATTAATATTAGAAAAATATTTAGATGATGCATATCTATTAGGAATTTCACCAGTATATATTATTCATGGTAAAGGAAAAGGAGTCTTAAGAGAAGAAGTTAGAAAATTATTAGATAACATTCCTTATGTTAAATCATTTAAGCCAGGTGATGCCAACAAGGGGGGCATCGGAGTAACGGTTGTGTATCTTAAGAAATAGGTTTGACTAGATATATAATTGATCATTCATTTTGTTTTTTATATTTTTCTTTGAGTTTATTTATCAATGATTGAAGAGTTTCCTCTTCTTCCCCTTCTGTCTCTTTCTCTAAAGGCTTTTCCTCATATTTTTTCTTAATATTTTCAATTTCTTCATAATAAGGTTTTTTGATCTCTGGGCGTTCTTCTATTTTTGGAGTTTCGAAATATTTTTGGTGAATGGTACAATAAGAAGTAGGTTCGGTGCCCTTTATAAAAACTACAGATAATGTCTCGGGGCAAGAATCAGTAGGCAAAAGACCAGATTGTTTACAAACAGGAATTTTTACTATTTTATCCGGTTGCATAAATTCTTTTTTTTCTTTGTTTTTAAGAGCTTCTTTCATAAATTTAGCCCAGATTGGCGCTGCAACTACTCCACCAGTCATTTTATTTCCGAGGGGTTTTCGGTCATCATTACCAATATAAACTGCAGTAACCAAATCGGGAGTAAATCCTATAAACCAGGCATCAATAAAATCATCAGTAGTACCTGTTTTCCCAGCAGCCGGTCTACCTATCTGGGCATTCCGACCAGTACCTCTTATTATTACTCCTTTCATCATATCGATAAGCACATAACAAGCCTCTTCTTTAAATACTTTCTTTTTTTGAGGAACATTTTCTTTTATAGTTTTACCATTATAATCTTCTATCCGAATTATGGATACAGGTTCAACTCTTACTCCTAAGTTAGCGATAGTAGCATAAGCAGAAGCAATTTCCAAGGGAGTTATCTCAGAAGTTCCTAACGCTAAGGATAAATCTGGTCGAAGTTTACTTTTTATTCCCGCTTTGTGGGCATAATTTATTACTTCACTTACCCCTACTTGTTCTAATAATTTTACTCCCACTACATTTATAGATAATTCAAATGCTTCTCTAAGAGTTACTGGCCCTCTAAATTCTTTTTCATAATTTTCAGGTGACCACCCATTTTCAAAAGTAACTGGAGAATCTTCTATAATGTTACTAGGAGTAAATCCATTTTCTAAAGCAGTAAGATAAATAAAAGGTTTGAAGGCAGAACCTGGTTGACGATAAGCCTGAGTTGCTCTATTAAATTTACTTTCTTCAAAGTTTTTACCCCCTACCATCGCTTTAATATGACCAGAGTTAGGTTCGATAGCAATTATTGCCCCTTCATAACCAGATTCTTGAAGTGCTTTTTCAGCAATATTTTGCATTTTTAAATCTAATGTAGTATAAATTTTTAGGCCACCTTTATAAACCATATTTGCACCAAATTCGTCTAAAAGTTGAGAAAGAATATAAGTAGAAAAATAGGAAGCGCTAAATTTATCCTTTTTATTATTATAATTAAGTTTAAGGGGACTTTGTTGAGCTTTTTTCATATCATCCTTAGAAATATATCCTAATTTAAACATTCTGTTTAAAATGATATTTCTTCTGTTTATAGAGTTTTTCTGGTTAAGAATGGGAGAATAATAGGAAGGTCCGCGAGGAATTCCAGCTAGTAATGCACATTCTGCAAGATTTAAATCTTGCACATTTTTACCAAAATATAATTGAGCAGCAGATTGAACCCCATATGCACCATGTCCGAAATAAATTTCGTTTAAATACATTTCTAAAATTTCTTCTTTGGTAAAATTTCTTTCAATCTGCAAGGCTAACAAAATATCTTGTAATTTTCTATGCAAACTAATTTTACGAGTAAGAAAAGTGTTTATCGCTAATTGCTGGGTTATTGTGCTACCACCTTGAGGTTTAATATCTTTATTAGACAATAGAATTAAATTTTTAAAATTTTGCAATTGAGTAATTAAAATTCTACGAATATTAATACCTTTATGCTCGTAAAAATCGGAATCTTCAATAGCAATAAAAGCATTAATTAAATTAGTAGGAACTGAAGATAGAGGAATGGGATTTCTGTTTTCTTGATAAAATTCAGTGATGATTTCACCATTTATATCAAATACTTTACTATTTATGGCATCTATAAAATTTTGCTCTTTCACCATTTCAGAAATTTTTTGATCATTAAGGGTGGCTAAACTGATAAAGGTAATGACAAAGGTAAGGGAAAAAATTATAAATACCAATAATATTTTTTTGGACCAAGGAATATGGTAAGATTTTTTTATTTTATTTTTAGGTGACAAAACAAGACTCCTTAAGTTCGTATATCGTATATTGTATTTCGTATGTAGTATATGAGTAGCGTTTAACATATAGTAAGTAATATAGGTAAGACATCTTTTCTGCCAATGTCATTCCTGCGGAAGTGGGAATCTATACTTCCCACTTTAACATTTTACCATTTAGTCAGTTCTTAGGCGTATACAATACGCAATTACTTCTTTCTCTTTTTTTATTTTCTTTGCTATATATCTATATACGATATACTATTAGATTCTGGATTCCGACTTCTGACTTCTATTTTCTTGACGAGATACGAAATATTTTGTTAATATTATATCATAAAATTATAATAAAATAGATAAGTTACCAATCTTAACCCTTTTAATGTAAAATAAACTGTGCTATAATTTCAAAAATTAATAATATGGGAGTCTATCTTTTTGAAGAAGTTTAATTATTTGGTCCGGGTAGCTATGATTGGAGCAATCTACGTGATTCTTACTATCATTTTTGCACCAATAAGTTATGGACCTGTTCAAGTGAGAATTGCAGAAGCTTTAGTAGTCCTGCCTTTTATTGAGCCTTCTGCCATTATTGGATTATTTGTGGGCTGTATCTTAGCAAATATTTACGGAGGGTTAGGAATGGTGGATATAATTGGAGGAAGCTTTTGTACTTTAATTGCTGCTTATTTAACATCTAAAGTAAAAAATCCTAAATTAGCTCCCCTTCCTCCTGTTATAATAAATGCTTTTGGAGTTAGTATCTATTTGCACTTACTCTTTGATTTACCTTACTGGATAACTGTTTTGTATATTGGAATTGGGGAAGTCGTTGCTTGTTATATCTTAGGTTATCCATTATTAATATTACTGATAAAAAATAAAAATAGATTAGGCTTAGGTGAAAATCATATTTAAAAATTTAATAGTATAATTATAGTATATAATATAATGGTTATTCCCCAAAAAGCTCAAAAAAATATTTTGTATAGTGTTTTATAAACAAATTCACAATAAATTTTGGCTTTTGGAAATAATTATGTTGTAGGAGCACAATGAATTGTGACCTCACCATATTATAGCTTAATGTTTCCCGTGGGCACGATGCATCGTGACCCTACATTACCATATTGTTTACTTTTAGGTAGTAATCATGTAATATAATTTAATAAATAATATATAACATATAATATTTTTATTCGGGAAGGTGTTTATTTATGGATATTAAAGAAGAAGTAAGAATAATTAAAAGAGGAATCGAAGAAATAATATCTGAAGAAGAGTTAATAAAAAAATTAGAAAGATCAAGGGAAGAAAAAAGACCTCTTCGGATTAAGCAAGGATTTGACCCAAATGCACCAGATATACATTTAGGACATACGGTTGGGTTACGCAAACTAAGACAATTTCAAGATTTAGGTCACGATGTTTATTTTTTAATAGGTGATTTCACTGGAATGATAGGAGATCCAAGTGGTCGAAGTGCTACTAGAAAACAATTAACTGAGGAAGAAGTTAAAAAAAATGCGGAAACCTATAAAGCACAAGTTTTTAAAATATTAAATCCTGAGAAAACAAAAGTGGTATTCAATAGTCATTGGTTGGGTAAATTATCGTTTGCTGAAGTCTTGAAGATATGCTCCAAATACACTGTAGCTCGTATGTTGGAAAGAGATGATTTTGCGACTCGATATAAAGAAGAGAGGCCAATTGGTATCCATGAATTTTTATATCCATTAATGCAGGGGTATGATTCTGTTGCCCTAAATGCTGATGTCGAATTAGGAGGAACAGATCAAAAATTTAATTTATTAGTAGGAAGGACGATTCAGAGAGAATATGGCCAGGAACCCCAGGTTATTATTACCTTGCCTTTACTCGAAGGAATAGATGGGGTAGAAAAAATGAGTAAAAGTCTTAATAATTATGTTGGTATTAACGAACAGCCTCAAGATATATATGGTAAGATTATGTCTATACCGGATAATCTTATGATTAGATATTTCGAGCTGGTAACAGATGTTCCTTTAGATGAAATAGAAAAAATGAAAATTGATTTAGAAAACAATAATATTCACCCTCGCGATTTAAAAAAGAGATTAGCTCGAGAGATTGTAGGACTGTATCATGGAAAAGAAGCTTCCTTTAAGGCGGAAGAGGAATTTGAAAGAGTATTTAAAGAGAAACTTTATCCCGAAAAGATGAGAGAATTGGTTATAAAAAAAGAAGATTTGAAAAATGGAAAAATATGGATTACTGAACTTGTTGTTATTTCCGGTTTAGTTTCCAGCAAGGGCGAAGCTCGTAGATTGATCGAGCAGGGTGGAGTAAAAATTGATGGAGAAAAAATAAGTGATCCTCACCTAGATATCACAGTCAAAGATGGAATGATACTGAAAATTGGAAAACTAAATTTTATAAAATTAGTTATTAATTAGTATTGCGTATGTAGTACATATTAAAGAGAAATAGTATAGAGCAAAAAATGCCAAATTATTCGCCAGTGAATAGTATGTAATTTTTGGTTAGTTACCCAGTTACCCAGTTAATTCTAATTGTTAATTTTAAATATAAGTTCTCATCAGTTTTCAGTTTTCAGTTTTAGGTTTCTAACAAGCAGAGGCATATTGCTATATGCCTGTTCTGCTAACGACTAACGCCTTAATGCCTCACATAAAAATGTACTTGAAAGCTGATACGATGCCTCAAGCAGAAATGTACTCGAAACTACTTGAAGGTTCCTCCTTTTTCTCTAGATCTTCTCTTACCTTTTGCTTTAGAGTATTCAACTTAAGCAGCCTATTTTGCAATTTAGTGATCCTTCTTTTCAGTTCTGCTGGATTTAGCATAGCATATTTACTTTTTAATTTCATCTTTATCTCCTCTTCAATATAGGAAGAGGCCAGGACTCTTCGGTAAGGGGTTTTCGCCTCATCATATCTTTTTTTAACTTTACTTCCTATTCTTTCCTTCTTGATTAGTTTTCTAACTGGTTGAAAGAAGTTGACATAGAGTCTAAGATAACTATACAGTTCATTTAAGATAACCCGTTCCTGCTCGGTATCATATCGACCATAGCCTACTGCCCTCCTAATTACTGACCAGTTCTTCTGTTCTACAAAACAGGAATCATTCTTGCGGTAAGGTCTGCTACGGGTAAAGGTAATCTTATGTTCTTCACAATAACGGATTAGCTGATCATTGATAAATTCCGCCCCATTATCTGAATCTAACCCCAGAATAGAAAAAGGTAACCTCTCTTTGATGGTCTCTATCCCCCCAAAGACCCATCTTTGGGCCTTATTCTTTATGGCGATCATCTCCTCCCAACCGGTAAGAATATCGGTAAAATTAAGACTCTGGATAAAATCCCCTTTAGGGTTCCCCCCATCATGGGAGACTAGATCGACTTCGAAGAAGCCAGGTACTTTCTCATCCCAATCGGCAAAGGTCCTAAT
>LDZU01000034.1_pt1 | contig 29151 bp, 29 predicted proteins | sample 615531 | NCBI WGS metagenome assembly LDZU01 (sample SAMN03408293, study PRJNA278302) | terrestrial metagenome | isolation source: oil reservoir sample SB2 | place: USA: Alaska, North Slope, Schrader Bluff formation | collected 2011-09 | reverse complement strand
CTTGTTTGCCCTTTTTTGCATTTATGGATAATGATTTTATGGTTACGAAAATGGTGCGTTCAAATGCGAATGCACCATTTGTTCGTTTACACAATCAATCTCCCTTGTATGTGATTGCCTGTTTGAAATTTCCATAATTGCAGTATTTCAAAATGGCAGCATATACCTTTGGGTGCCATTTAATTTTGTTAGTCCTTTATCTGACTCTTGATAAGTTTGAACTACCTAAAAAGATTTTATCCACCTTGAACTATCGGGAGGATCATAATTTGATCCATTTCCTTGAGCTCAAAGTCATAAGGGGGATTGATGATTTTCCCGTTAAGGGTACATAGCATGCTGCCATTCAGATAATGAAAATCAACTTTTGTTGAAGCAACAATATCACGGAGAAGGATTTTTTCCGGGTATTCTTTTAATTCATTATTGACGTTGAGTCTCATTTTTTAGGTTTCCAATAAAGGCTTCTTTAATGGATACGATTTCGGATGTGGGTACATCAAATACTGTTCCGGTAATTTCAGACTTCTCTTCAACAAACATTTTTGGCATCAAAGCCTCATCAATATTTGCTTCCAGATTGAATTGATATTCGTTGACGAGCGTTTCGTTTCCAATTTTAATCAGCTGTTCGATACCCCAAGGGGTTCCAAAATATGCAGATAGAACACCTAAAAATAATCCCATGATGGTTTGGTCCATCATCATGGGTATAGATGCAAATGTGCAAAAGATGTTATCCAGTGCAGCAATAAATTTCATCATATAAATAGAACTGGATACGTAGCTTCCTTCTTGATCTGGTCTACCGGAGCCAAATGTGTGGTCTGCGCCCATGGTACCTGCCAGATAGGAGAGTCCCATCCCTTTGTTATTCCGGACATCGTACGCTGCGAATGCTTGCCCTCTAACAGCTGGCACTCTCGTGACACCCAATTCTTTTCCCAAAGCAATTAAACCCTGCCCCACAGATTTGGAGTATTGACCATCCTTTGTTATATCTTTTATCATATCAAGGGCAGCTTTTCCATCGCCCCATGGTATTAACCCTGCCTCCATGAACAAACCAATTGCAGCTCCCATTTCGATAGAGTCAATCCCAAAGTCATCACACAGTTGTTTGATCTCTGCAATATCATCAAGATCCTCAATCATACAGTTCGGACCACATAATCCTAGGGTCTCATAGTTAAGAGATGAGGCAGTATGTTGCCCATAGCTGTTTACATAGTAATTTGCGCATTTGATGATACAACCCGACTGACAAGATAATCCATACCGTCCGCCATTCCTCTCGAGTTGATCAACGATGGCTTGTCCATCAATTTTGTCGATTGCGTCAAAATGGATGGAGCGGAAATTCTTTACGGGCAAGATACCATTTGTTTCGTTATTCCGTACGCCACCAAAGGTGCCAAATTTTGTTCTAGCTTGTGTGGCAGCATGTGTCGCGGTCGCTTTATGGAATTCGACCAGCTTGGCTTTGAATTCTTCTGGTAGAGCAGGGGAAGCTTTATATGGATGCAGTGCTTTTTTCACAACAATTGCTTTGATTCCCTTTGCTCCAAGTACTGCACCTAATCCTCCTCTGCCACCAGCACGGCAGGGTTCTTTAGTTGAAAAATCCGTTGCCATTACACAGGCATTCTTAAAAAGTTTTTCACCGGCTGGACCACATACAAGCAGCTCTGTATCTTCGCCATAGGTTTCCCTCAATTGTTTTACTACAGAATAATTTCCTGTTCCTGCCAGGTCATTGCACTCCACTAACTTGGCTGTACCGTCATTTTCGACAAGGAGAATATATAGTTCATTATTCAATGGCATGCCTTCAATGATTACTACTTTGATACCATGCTCAGTGAAGGCTTTCCCAACCATACCACCTACATTTGATTCTTTAATGCCGCCTGTTAGCGGGCTTTTTCCACCAATCGACATACGACCTGATGTGGTCAGATTGGTACCTGCCAAAAGGCTTTGAGCAATGATGAATTTATTTTCGGAGCCGAGAGGATCACAATCCCTACGGATCTCATCCATTGCTACCTTTGCGACGAGACCGCGATTACCCAGATATTGATAATCTGATTTGTTTTCCTCGTAATGGATTGCTTGGTTGCTTGTATCAACTCTCAGTGTTTTCATCGTTCCCTGCCTTTATTGTTTTGGTATTGAAACTCTGCCTTAATTTTGTGCAGGGAATATTGAAATGTTTTTCAAACATTTTATAAAAACTCCGCACATTAGAATAACCAACCCTTTCAGCGATTAGGTTAACCGACCAATTTGTATAACGAAGGAAATGCTGGGCATTATACATGCGTATTTCATTAACATATGTTTTTATGCTAATTCCCATTTGCTCTTTGAATGTTCTGCTGGCATGAGAAGTTGACACGTTCATTTCTTCTGCCATATCTTTTATTTTGAATGGTCGCCCGTAATTTTCTTCAATATATTGAACAATTTTGCTGACTAAGACAATCCTGTTTTTCTTTTTTATTTGATAAATCTGAGTTATTGAATCAAAATAATCATTAATGTGGTGTCTGATATCTGATGGAGCCTGAGCACGGGAAATTTTATGTAGAATGGGTAAGGTTATGTCATACACTTCTTGGTAATAGGAAATTCTACGAAGGAGATTATCGTTAAATTTAAGAATCAGAAAGATTGCAGCGTATTTTTCTTTTTCCAAATCCTCTTCGAGATAAACAGCAGTAAAAATTGATTTAAAGTTTTCTTTAGCTCTTACGAGCTGTCCAACGCGAATATCAACAAATATGCGGTTGAAGCATTTTTCCAGAACGTTGTCGGAAGTTTGATAATAGTATTTATCATCTTTATTAAGATGGATTAGATTAGAGAGAGAATTTTGGGAAAAAGGATTGAAGGACAAGTTATTGACATCGAATTGATCTTCTACATCAAAATCTGGAATATCTCCATTGGCGGGAGTATCTGGTTGCAGCTGTATCTGAACAAGAGAGAACAAAAGATTACCAACCGCGCGCAAGATTTGTGTATTGACAGTTGGTATTTGTGTAATTGATTTTATTAATGCGTTTTCATCACAATGATATTTTTGTTTGTAAAAATCTTTTTGTTTAATGGTGTTGGGCAAAAGACTCTGTGAGGCAAAAAATATTTGGAATACGCCGATAGGTTCTGTTTGGGAAATGATAGGGACAATAATTATATATAGTCCAGCATGACAAACGGAAATTTCAGGTTCTTTCTGTGTAATAGCACAATTGATCATTGTCAGGTGTTTTCTTTTGCACAGATAAATCCCCGTCTCAGATTTTATAATTTCCTGGCAAAAATTTGGATAATTTTCATCTATTTCAAATTCATTAGACAGGAAATCTTTTTCGGGCAAAAAATAACATTGCTGCCTTGTTAACTGCTCAAATTCCTTGCTTATGCTTTTGATGTTTTCAGGAATGTGAGTATTCATATCCTTTTACGCTTAGATTCTTATTTTAACCAATTCCTTTTAGGAAGTATATTGGATTTGTTTTTTTCTGAGTGAAAATATTGCCAGTACCAAAGCAAGTAAACCAAGAACTGCATACGCACCAATAATTCCTGAATAATTTCCAGAGAAATCGTAGGCATAGTTTATGATGGGAACCCCAACAGCTACCCCGGCAGATAAAATAGCCATAAAGAAACCAAGAAAATTTTCATAATCATTTTTCCCTAAAAGAGCTTTTACATAAAGGGGAACAATGACAGAGAGTGTTGAAACTGCGATACCCATAAAAATAGTCATTATCCAAATAGACCACTGTGCTTTGGAGAATAATAAAATTACGGAACATAAAACAAAAGAAATTAAACCGATATATAAACTTGTCTTAATACCTAATTTGTCATGGATAATTCCTAATATTATTTTCGCGAAGGCAAGGACGAAAAAAATTGCACTGGATACATTTGTCGCAAATTCTGTATCAAATCCCATTTCTATTAAGTAGGCAGGGGTGTTTATTAAAACCGGATGAATGGTGATCCCCATTAAAAAAACAGCAAGTATGCCGATGGCATTATGCGGGTTACCTATGAAGGTTTTAAAGGATATTTTGGTTTTTGTATTCGTACTGTGTTCTATTCTTTCTGAGTTGCGATCTTCTCTCTCCTTTTTTTCTATATCGGATGGGTCTGATCTGACAAAAAGTAAAACAGGTATTGCCGCGATCAGCAATATCCATACAGATAGTAAATAAGCGGATTTAAAACCGTTTTGGGTAATTTGGTTTCCGATAATCAGTGTAAAAAGTGCGCCCCCAAAACCACTACCTGCAGAGATTATTCCAAGAAGAGTTCCTTGATCTTTATCAAACCACTTATTGATGAGGATGGAAATAGAAGTAGTGGATGTAAATGCGAAACAAATACCAAGGATAACTGCTCCAATGTAAAACATGGATAAGGAATTTGCGCAATAGAACAGCAGATATGCAATCGGAGCAAGTATTGCCCCCCCGATCACCAGAGAACGTATCCCCCAACGTTCCAGGAAGTATCCAAAAAACAATTGGATTAACATGCCAATGATTGTGATTATTGTAAAGGTTAATGAAAAATCACCACGATTGAACCCAAAATATTCAGTTACAGGAACAATGTATAAATTCGAGGTGGAATTGCCTAAACCAAGAATGACGAAGAACATTATGAAACAGATAAAAGCGATTAACCATTTGTAACTCAATTTCTTATGAACCATGTAGTTTCCTATACGTAACGTGTAATTCTTTTCTAATTTTGATTCTATGGGATGCTTAGGTGATTGACAATGACATTAATGTTTCAATATGCCCTTTTATGATCAATTTGCAAAAAATAGGTCAAAAAGGGCATATCTGTTTGTAATTGACATTGTTTCAAAAAAAGCAATCGATATAATCATAATAACTAGCTAAATCTATTCAACAAAGTGTTGTTGATAAGCATTTAATTTCCATGGGAGGTGCGAATCAATATAAAACTAGGATGACCTCGATTCAAAAGACAAGCTATTGGAGGCAAAACAATGATTAATTTTGATATGGAAAAATTTGTAAATGAAGTAAGCAAGAAATATATTATTAAACGATTCAGCCGTGGTCTTACGGGTGTTGTGAAATTGGGGTTTAGTGATGAAGCTTGGTTAATAACCTATGAGAATGGCACAGTTGTGAAATGTGAAAAGACTACAGTTGATGAAGAAGCAGATATTTTCGTATGTGCTACGGATGAACAATGGGAGAAAATGCTGCACGTGAGCCCTCCGCCATTCTACAATGCTTATACAGTTGCTTCAGCTTACCATGGCATAAAGACGAGTTCCAATTTAATGTCGATACAATACACGCCGTATATGTCAGAGATAATTAAACAAATGCGACGTTTTTACAACGATCAATTTGAAGATGTTGATCCAGAACCGCAAAAACCCGATGTGCGTTTTGATGCCGTGACAGGGCATTATGTTTATCTAACAATTGATGGAATTGAATACAGAGTTTACTATGAGGAATCCGGTCAGGGGATCCCATTCTTGTTGCAGCATACAGCCGGAACGGATAGTAGAGAATATCGCTTTTTGATGAATGACCCGGATTTCACAAAAGATTTTCGGTTTATTGCTTATGATTTGCCTTACCATGGTAAATCATTACCACCATTTAATTATCCATGGTGGAACCATGAATATCGTTTGGAGTTGGATTTTATCCTCAAGTTTATGGATGCGTTCATTGAAGCTCTTAATTTGGACCGACCGGCTTACATGGGTTGCTCAATGGGTGGGCATCTAGCTCCTGACCTCGCCTATTATCGCCCCGAAAAATTCCGAGCGGCAGTTGGAATTGGTGCAGGGCTCTCTACTTCACAAGAAGCCGTTTCTTCAGAGATGATAGATTCTCTGGGCTTTGCACATGATAATCCTCAGGTTAGTATTCTTTATGAAGGCGCTGCGAACGAAAGCATTGTTGCTCCTTACCCTTACACTACTCCTAATTCTCGTCGTGAGGTCGGCTGGGTGTATAGCGCCGGTGGACCGGGAGTGTTTGGTGGTGATTTATACTATTATTACTTTGATCATAATCTCACCGGTAAAGCACAGGATATCGATACATCAAAATGCATGCTTTACTTATTAACCGGTACCTATGATCCAGGTACTCCACCACAAACCTCCCAAGCACTAGCCGACCAGGTTAAGGGCAGCAAACTGATATTTATGGAGGGTGTCGGACATTACTCAATGCTTGAAGCGTATTCAACATTCAAGAAATACTTCGTGGATGTAGCCAATGAAATAAAAACATTGAAATAAAAATACTCAAAAACCTTTGTCGCATTCACCGAAACAAATTGTGGATCAAATTTTAAGTAGTTATGCAAAACACCCGCCAAATTGCGGGTGTTTTGAGTTTATCTGTTTGTGGATGAACACTGAGGAATATCTTAAAGTGTTTGAATGAAAAAACTGTATCATTATTTTATGTTATATTGTCAGAGACAGACAACTCATACATGGCGTTGGAATAGTAAAATAGAATGTGGGAGGATGAAGAATGCAATACCGCGAATTAGGACGTACCGGGTGGAAGATATCTGCGCTGAGTTTTGGATCGTGGGCAATCGGTGGCAGCTGGGGCGCTACCAGAGATGATGAATCCATTGCAGCCTTGCACCGTGCCCTTGATTTGGGTGTCAATTTTTTCGATACAGCCGATGTATATGGCGATGGGCGCAGCGAACGCTTGCTGGCGCAGTTGCGCAAAAAGAGAAAAGAGCCTTTCTACATTGCCACCAAAGCCGGACGGCGCTTGGATCCGCATGTGGCATCCGGCTACAACCGCGCTAACCTGACTGCTTTTGTGGAACGCAGCTTGAAGAATCTGGAAACGGATGCGATTGACTTATTGCAACTGCACTGCCCACCTACCGAGGTGTATTACATGCCCGAAGTATTCGGGATACTGAATGACCTGGTAGCTGCCGGAAAACTGCGCTACTACGGCGTGAGCGTTGAAAAAGTGGAAGAAGCGCTGAAAGCCATCGAATATCCCAATGTGCAGAGCGTGCAGATCATCTTCAATATGTTCCGCCACCGACCTGCCGAGTTGCTATTTGAACAAACTAAAAAGAAAAAGGTGGGTATTCTAGCGCGCGTACCGCTGGCTTCTGGCATGCTGACCGGCAAGTTCAAGGCGAATTCCAGTTTTGCAGCGGACGATCACCGTGCTTTCAATCGCGATGGTGCTGCTTTTGACCGTGGCGAGACTTTTTCTGGCGTGGAGTTTGAAGAGGGCTTGCAGGCTGTGGAGGAACTCAAAGCTATCTGCCCACAGGGCATGAGCCTGGTGCAGTTTGCTTTACGCTGGATATTGATGTTTGACGCGGTCACCTGTGCCATTCCGGGCGCAAAACGCCCTGCTCAGGCTGAAGAGAATTTCAGCGCGGCTGACCTTCTACCGCTCTCGCCAGAAACGATGGCACAGGTGCAGGCGATCTATGACCGTTCCATCCGTGAACAGGTGCACCAGCGCTGGTAAATCGAAAAAGGGATAAATTATGGAGCGGCAGGGATTATTTATGAGGTCATCTGGCTAATGCCGATGGAACTACCTGGAAGACCATGCGCAATATAAAATAAAGCAGGGATTTAGCTAATTGAGAATTATCAAGGGAACATTCTTGAAACGACTTAACTTAACAACCTGACAAGCATTGGAGAGAATGGAGCAGAGATGACATTGCAGACGGAGGGGAATTCTTCCGCTGTGGATTTGACCCAACTCGCAGTTAAAAACGAAGAAACAGATCAGCAAGCAGAAGTACCTGGTCTATTGGATGTTAGCAAAGTAATCCTACCTGAAAGACCATACCATGGTATAACATATCGTTTTCTGGCAGTGTGATAAGTGGAGAGTTGCGACCTGAATTAAGTCACCCTTACGTAAGAAAGTTCCAAGGTGGTTTTCCGCTTCAGAAGTAAGGATGATCAAGTATGGTCCTGCATTGACGGTGGAGAAGGATCTGGGCATTAAGGATAATTAAGCCCTGACACAAAGCAACTTATTACCCACTTTACCGTTGAATTACTGCTTTTCTTATCTCTGCACAGACTGAGATTATCGATTCGGGCATTAACTTAGGTAAAAGTGTTGGGGAAAAATAGTGTCTAGTGGATAGTTTACCCGGGTTTAAAAACCTTAAAGAGGAAATTCACCTTTATTTTTTGAAGAGTTGAATGGACTTACTAAATTAAGTTGAAATGATGTGTCAGCTTTCCAGATTGGTCGTTGCTGCTGACCACGTATTGTGATGGGAAATTCTTTTATCAACATCATGTAAAAAACAAGTATAAAAGCCACCTGAAAGTCCGTCGAATAAACTCAATCCAACTGCTGTTCCGCATGGTGGAACGAGTATTCCGTAAAATAGAACACGAAAATAGATGTCGTCTTGATAAACTTTTTTTTCGTTCTATTATTTTATTAACGTGTTTTATAGGAATATCAGCCAATCAAATTCAATCAAGTGGAGGTAAATCAAAATGAATATCTTAGGTGTAGCTTTATTCTTATTTGGAATAGCCTTCTTTGTATTCGGTTTATCGTGCCTGGGCAAGGGCCCCCTCAAAGAAGCAGCCGTGATACTCACCCTGGTGGGGATCATCAATGCCATCCTCAGTGTCTACCTGGTTGTTAAAGTGGACCCCGTTGCGGGGGGACTGGCTCTCACCCTCTCCCTGGCTTGGTTGGTAGCCGGCTGGAACAACCTGAAGGGTTATGGGCTCCTGCCCTTCGGTAATATGGCCATCTTCAGCGCTGTATGGGTTGCCCTCTATTCCGTATCCTTCTGGAGCCAGGGGGCGATCACCTTCGGCATCTGCACGGTTTTGTGGGTATGGGCTTTTGTCTCGGCTGCCTTGTTAGCTTACGGAAAAACTTCGGTGAAGGTGGTGGCTTGGACCTATATCATCGAAGCTTTCATAACACTGCTCTATCCCGCCTGGTGCCTGGTGTTCGGGGTACCATTTATTTTGGGATAGGGGTGCGAATTCAATCCGATGCACAATCAAATTGATCTCTCTATTAATTAGAACAATCAAGAAAGAGGTAATCCAATGTTAGGAGCAAATACAGGCTCTAGTACCAATGCCAATTCCTTTATGGCAGGTAAAGAAGCTGCAGCCAAAGCGAAAGTGGGGCTTTCCAGCGCGAAGGTTGCTTTTGTTTATGCCAGTGTGGCTTATGACCTTGATCAATTGTTGAAGGGAATCAGCGAAGAACTTCCCGGCGTGCCTGTGATTGGTAATACTTCGTTTACGGGTGTGATCACACCAGAAGGATTTATTACTGGTGAAAGTGGTTTTGTGGGGATCCTTGCACTGTCGGACGAAGATCTGGTAGTTGGTGTTGCAGCGTTACCGAAAACAGGCGGCGCGCGAACTACTGGCGAAGAAGTGGCGAGGAAAGCTTTACAATCCGCAGGCAAAACTTGCCCGCCCGATTATTTCTATATGGTGGCACCTCCAGGAGAAGAAGAGTTTTTCTTGAAGGGCATTACCGATGTCATCGGCAGGACACCCTTCTTTGGCGGAAGTGCTGCTGATAATAGTATCTCGGGGGAATGGAAACTGTTCTCAGAAGAAGGCTCTTTCCCCGATGGCATTGCAGTGGCTTTCTTCTACACCAGCAAGCCCTTTGCGAACTATTTCACAGGCGCTTATCATGAGACCAGTGACATGGGCATTATTACCAAGATTGACGGCAACCGAAAGCTGGTCGAAATTGACGGCAAACCAGCCCTTAAAAAATACGCCGCATGGACAGGCGTTGACCCTGACTCTCTCATGGGGGGAGCTTTGCTCGTGGCAGCGATCACTTCCCCGCTGGGTGTAAAGGATAGGTTGGGTGATCTGGTTGCTATTCGCCACCCGATGAACGGGAATGATGATTATTCAATGAACATCGGCAACAACCTAGCTGTTGGCACTGCCATCATCCGCATGGAAGCCACTGTTGACGAACTGATCAGTTCGCCAAGGGATGCTATCAAGATCGTCAAGAAAAAACTATCCTCCCCGGTTGGAGCGTTTCACTTGGTACACTGCGGTGGCAGGCGTGCCGCCATTGGCGACCGAATTGATGAAGTTGTCACTCAAATCAAGAGTGAAGTGGGGGAGGTACCTTTTATCTGCGAATTCACATTCGGCGAATATGGCTATGAAGACGACGGCAACAACACTTGCGGTGGTCTGATGCTTTCATTTACCGCCTTTGGTAAATAAGCAGTATTCAAAAACAGGAGAATGATCATGAAAATGTTAATCGGTGGCAAGCCTGTGGATGCTTGTGACAAAACGGTCATCGAAATCATCAATCCAGCAACCGGACAGGTTATTGACACGGTACCCAACGCTGGAACAGAAGATGTTGCAATTGCTGTGGAAAAAGCCAAATCCGCTCAAAAAGAATGGGCCAGAGTTCCGATCCATCAGCGTGCTGAAATATTGCGTAAATTTCTGGCACTGGTCGATAAGCATAAAGAAGAGTTGGCTCAAACTCTCTCGACTGAGACGGGCAAGCCGATCAGAGAAGCCCGTGCTGAAATTGGTAACATTTCAATCGGATTCCAGGCATTTATTGAGAAAGCCAAGCACCTGTACAGTGATGTCATCCCCAGCGGAATTGAAGCTGGTCAGGATAATACCATTCAATTCACCCTGCGAGAACCGATCGGGGTGGTGGCTTGTATCATTCCATTCAACTTTCCGTGTGATCTGTTTGACCAGAAAGTTGCTCCGACGCTGATGGCAGGGAATGCCGCAATTGTAAAGCCACCCCATCAAAACCCATTGACGTTGTGCAAATTGACACAATTGATGATTGAGGCAGGAGTTCGCAATGGAGCAATTCAGATCCTTACAGGCGAAGGTCCCAAGGCGGGGGCAGCACTGACCGCACACCCTGACGTCCATAAAATCACTTTCACTGGTTCCACCGCAGTGGGCATTGAAACTGCAAAAGCTGCTGCCAGTCACCTGGCGCACATTTCGCTTGAGTTGGGGGGTAACGACGCCTTTCTTGTGCATGAGGATGCTGATGTGGATCTAGCCGTCGAGGAAATGATTTGGGGACGAATGTACAATTGCGGGCAGGTCTGCTGTGCATCCAAGCGTTTTCTGGTCCATAATCGCATCCGGGACGAGTTTGCCGACAAGGCTTGTAAGCGGATTCGGGAACTCAAGTGCGGAGATCCATCTGATGAGAACACTCAGATTGCCTGCCTCGTAACCGAGAAGGCGGCGCAACGCGTCGAGGAGCAGGTGAACAAGACGGTGGAACAGGGTGGCAAAATTGTGCTGGGGGGCAAGCGCAACGGAGCATTCTATGAGCCAACCGTTTTGGCAGATGTACCAAAGGAAGCTGACGTAGCCAACGATATGGAAATTTTTGGACCAGTTGTCCCTATTATCGGCTTTGATACCATTGAGGAAGCCATTGAAATCGCCAATGCCTCTAAATATGGGTTGAGTGGCTGCATCTTCACCAGCAATATGAAAATCGCTATGAAGGTAGCCACATCGCTGGAATGCGGCAGTGTGGTTATCAACGGAGCGAGTTTTTTCCGTAGTTTTGAAATGCCGTTTGGCGGCTACAAATATTCCGGGCTGGGCACAGAGGGTGTTCTCTCTACCTACGCTGAAGTCACACGTCTTAAAACCGTTGTCTTGAAAGATATCTTAGGCTGAAACCAATATAACCCTGAGGGATGTGCAGCAAACATACGTCTCTCAGGGTTTTTATGGCACATAACCCAGCCTCTGAGAGATATTCATTGCAGAGTCTTTTACTTTTTCCACCACCATTGGAATACGCTCATCTGTGAGGTTGGATGATGAACCGCTTGCGCTGACGGCAGCGATTACATCCCCACGATAGTCAAAAATTGGAGCACCCACACAACGATAATCGATATCGTGTTCTTCATTATCCAATGCCCAGCCTTGCAGCCTCACCTGGCGGAGTTCCTGTTTGAGCTCCTTCAAGTTAGTGATAGTACGGTCAGTGAATCGTTCAAATGGACAGCGAGCCATCACTGCCTCTAGTTCACCGCTTGACAAGCCAGAAAGCAGACATTTACCCAGGGAAGAGCAGTAAGCTGGAACACGAAAGCCGATCTGTGAGTAGAGCCGGACGTTTGGAAATAAATCTAATTTCTCAACATAAACCACCTCATGCGCATCCAGTATGCCCAGGTGCGCAGTCAATCCTAGTTGCGAGGTTAGTTCCCACAGAAAGGGTCTGGCTTCTGTTTGCAATTCCAGACTGTTGATATAGAAGCTAGCGATCTCAATATATTTCAAACCGAGCCGGTAATTCCCCGGAGTCCTATCATGCTCTACATATCCGCGCTCAACGAGTGTGGCTGCAATGCGATGAGCTGTTGATTTACATAAGCCGGCTTTCCTGGCGATCTCAGTGATCCCGAGTCCATCTTTGTGCATGGCTAGCACCTCAAGAATATCGAGTGCACGGGAAATTGACTTTATGGAATTATCATTTTCGCAGTCCATTGCACCCTCCCCCAGGCGCAGGAAAATAGCTAACCAGCGAATAAACTCATCAAATGCAACTTTTCAGACCAGATTATAGCATAATTGCAATTGCTTACCTCCAACGTTCGATCGGACCATGATTTTTACCCACGCAATGCAGATTGAGTTATATAGACAGGCTTAAATTGAGGTCGATGTCTGCTCCCGCTTTACGGGTTCAAACCCAGAACAAAAAAGTTACAGGAAATGCTCTCTGCAAAGCAGATTTCGTGTTGAGCCGGAGGACAAATTGGGGTCTGTGAGAAGGAGAGATATAATAATCATTATTGGCAATGGGAGCATAGAAGAGGATTTCAACCGTCAGGTGTTTTACCGTATGATGTATCATATCTGGTAAGCTACAGGACATAACTGGCGTCTAACAAAAGGCTGTATTCTCTATCGTTAGACTACCATGTAGTTTGGAGGAACAAATGAAAGTCTTTTCTCGCTATCTGCTGATTATCACGCTGGTGTTCTCTTTATTTGCCTGCACCGCGAAAGAAAATATACCATCTAGCACTACGATTGCGAACGATGACCAACTTGCGCTGAATGCCCTGGTTGATTTTCTCGAAAGCCTTCATGCGGGTAAATACGACGAAGCCGCTCAGTTCTATGGTGGAACATACGAAATTATGATCAACCATAATCCTGATATTGCCCCGCAGGATCATGCTGCGTTGTTACGAAATGCTTGCACCATCAATGGAGCGCAGTGCCTCCAAGTGAGAAGCACCGGGCTAGAAGAGAAAATTTCTGACACAGAATTCACCTTCAAGGTTGAATTTCAGAATGCTGATGGCTCGCTTTTTGTGATCGGGTCATGTTGCGGGGAAGAAGAGACTGAGGCTTTATATCACTCTATTTTCTCTTTTAGAGTTTCTAAGAATGCGGAAGGAAATTTTCAAGTAATGGACATGGTGCCTTATGTGCCCTGATAGCATTTTAGATTGAAAGAATTAGTAACCGTAGAATACACTTGTTTTAATGAGAAAATAGATTTGTACATAGTACTTGAAGCAATACTATTTGAATCCCCTGAGATTATTGGGAAAGCCAATGAAAAAAGAAAAACCGGAAATGACTGCCCAGGATGTGATCGATTTTATCCAACTACTCGATCAGAATAATATCGAAATATGGGTTGATGGGGGGTGGGGTGTGGATGCGCTGCTCGGTAGACAAACCCGCGCTCATGATGATCTGGATATCGCGATTCAACATAAGGATGTCCCCTTACTGTGTGCCCTGCTGAAAGAAAGAGGGTATGCGGATGTGCCGCGCAATGACACATGGGAGTGTAATTTTGTGCTGGGGGATGAACAGGGGCATCTTATTGACGTACATTCTTATACATTTGATATCGATGGGAATTGTGTTTTTGGTGTCAAATATCCGTTTCTCTCATTAAGCGGGAGCGGCACGATAAACGGATTCCCTGTCAGGTGTATCTCCCCGCAATGGATGGTGAAGTTCCATTCAGGTTATGAACTGGATGAGAATGACTATCAGGATGTGAAGCTGCTCTGCCAGCACTTTGGGATAAAAATACCGTGCGAGTATACAAAATTTGAGAATCAACAATAAGGATCGCCCATGGTGAATTCCGGGCAAGATTTGAAGCTGTTTGTGAGAAGGGACCCCCTTTTCACGAGGTTTTTCAATCTGCATTGCGGGTATAACCTTGAAAAAACAGGAACGCGACTGACAAATAAACGCCCTTCAATCAATGAAGGGCGTTTTATGTGTGTGCAGATGCTTTATCTGAACTTGAATGCCTCAAAATGCAGATCTACGTTTTCATAATTCTTCTTGAAGAATTTTGTATAACTTTCTACCATTTTCTGGGGTCCGCACATGAATACGCTGGTGCTCTCTTGTAAAGGATAACCCGTGAAGTCAAGCATCTTTGCTTTTGAAGTGTCTACCAGATGGATCTTGATGTTTTTATTTCCCTGCTGATATTCTTCCAGAAAATCCTTGTAAACACCAGCTTCTTCACCCTGGTAGGAATAATAGAAATCGACATCTTGCTCCACTTTGTTATCGCGTAAAAAAGCCATAAAGGGGGTGATGCCAATACCACCGGCAATCCACAGTTGATTCTGTTTTCCCTGCTTGAAATCGAAATAACCATACGGTCCAGCTAACGCTACTTTTGTATTGATCTCGAGGGAATCATAGACCTGTTTTGTGAAATCGCCTGAGGCTTTGGTTGTTAGGTAAATTTTGTTGCCGTCTCCACCAGAGATAGTAAATGGATGGGGCTCTTCATCAATATCCTTGTGGAATACCTTTACAAAGATGAACTGCCCTTTTCTATATTGGATGGGTTCATCCAGGGTGATCTCCCATTCAACAATGGCTGGACCATGTTTGGTCACTTTGCTGATTGTGCCGCTGTGTTTGAATTGTGTTTTTTGATAGAAAAAGATGACGTAAATGGCAGAAGCGAGCCCGATGATGGCGGTGACACCGACCCAAATGCTCAGCGCGGAACCGGAAAACAAATTATATTTGCTGGATACATAGGTATGGGTTAACCCGATCACGTATGGGATCAGCATCAAGCTGTGGATTTTTCGCCATTTTTCATACGTCAATTTTTTATCGAATAAAGTGATCCCGACAATTACGACGAAAAAGAACATACCTGCTCCGCCCAAAACCACTCTGATGTTAATCTGATCGCTTGTTTTCAGCGCATCTCCCAATGCAGCATGGATCAGGAGCAGTACCAGAGAGACGATGGCAATGTATTTATGGTATACATACATCTTGTCGAGACCATTGAACCACTTTTCCACCGTCTTGTTGCGGGTCGCCAGCAAAAAATTGAGGAAAAAGCCGTTCAACGCCAGCCCGGCGATGATATGCCTGGCTCTGTCTAATGCTACAATCTCTTGCTGCGGAACGGCAAACCACCACAGCAAAAAGGTAATTAATGTTGTAAGAATGATGAAAAGAATCCCTTTTATATTCTTCAATTGACACCTCCATGAAATATTAATCTATTTTATATTCTAAATCTTAATTGAAATTAAGTGTTTTTCTTCCACCGAAAGTATTATACCGGTACTATTGCTTGAATCCGCACCCCCTTCACTTAAATGTATAGAGTAATGTTCCGGTGCGCCAGTATTCACTACAGTTAATACAACAGCTTATCATGCAAATCTCGTTTTAAATCAAGGGTAGATATGAATGAGAGCTTCTTTTCGCTATAATCTTGAGTAGACAAAAGCAAAAAATAATCGTTTCAAGAGGTCATTATGTCTGATGAATTTCCTCTCATTCTTACTACCACCGATCCCAAGGAAGCTGAAGCCATGGCGGAGATGCTGGTCACGCGCCGCCTGATAGCCTGTGTGCATCTGCTGCCTATCCGTAGTTGTTACAGATGGGATGAACAGGTCGTGAATGAGAAAGAAGTGTTGCCGTTCATCACAACGTGTGTTGATCTGTATGAAAAGATTGAAATTTTTATCAAATCCAATCACAGTTTTGAGGTTCCCAAAATCATCCAGATCTCTGTGCAACGAGGATTTGCGCCCTATTTGCACTGAATCACTACCAATACAAAAGGAGAGTGATAAATGGATAGCATCCGAGTATTTATTGAAAGTGCCAGCCACAAGACCTTTTGTGGCGCGCTGGATTGGCCGGGCTGGTGCCGCAGCGGGCGCGATGAAGACACTGCCTTACAAGCCTTGCTGGCATACGCACCGCGTTATGCTGAAGTGCTGCAAACTGACAACCTGTTTTTTCCTGAAGTGAGTGATTTATCCCAACTGATCGTAGTGGAACGTGTACCCGGCAATGCCACCACCGACTTCGGAGCGTCAGATGCCGTTCTGGCAAGCGATCAGGAAGCGGTTGGAGAACAAGAAGCGGAGCGTTTTCAGGCTATTCTGGGGGCGTGCTGGCACAAGCTGGAGCAGGTCGCCGAAACAGCCGAGGGCAAAAAGTTACGGAAAGGACCGCGCGGTGGGGGCAGGGACCTGCAGCGCATTCTCGACCATGTCATTGAAAGCAACCAGGCTTATCTGGTGCGTCTGGCGTATAAAATTCAGCACTCTGACCAGCAAGACCTGCGGGCGGAACTGCATGCCATCCAACAGGCGGACCAGGCAGCTATTGAAAATGCTATCCGCAACGGGCTGCCGCAAAGCGGTCCACGCGGTGGGCGCATCTGGACGCTGCGCTTCTTCGTGCGACGTGTTGCCTGGCATGTGCTCGACCACGCCTGGGAGATCGAAGATCGCATGCAGTGATCTTTTTTCTCTTGTTTTTAAATACTTTATTATGTGGATATTGTTAGTTTATTCTCTTATTAAACATATTCTATAATTATGTTGGAATAAGTGTTTTATAAATTTGCTATTATTTGTTTTAAGTGCCTGACCAAGTAATCCAACTGAGCATGATTGGTGCGCTGGTCGCACACCAGTGTCAGCATGCGGCTTGCCATATTCACCACCTCTCCAGCTCCATTCGTGCGCGGGTCGTGCAGCAGCTCTTCCCAATGGATGACCAGCCCAATGCTGGCGCGCCCCAGTTCTTCATACACCCGGTCGCGGGAACATCCGGAAATATACACCGGCAGCCCCATCGGCATGACCTGTGCAGGTAATTCTGGGAAGAGGGGTGTGATGCAGGGGATGGGCGCGATCAGCTCTAGCAGGCTGGTGTAGTTCTCGCGGCGCTTCTTTTTGATGCCTTCCCAATCCATGTGCTCGATGTTCCAGCGTTCTTGCTCATCTCCCTCTATAACCCCATCTTGTACATAGTATTGTTCGGATAGACGAAACAACTCTTCCAGTTCTTCGAATTCGCCTATACCTTCCAGTAAGTAGTCATGCAGCTTGTGGCGATAGGCGCGGATAACGGGCAGCCGCCGGTTAGTGCGCCCGGCATACTGTGCGATGATGCCGGAAAGGTCGAAGCGGGTTTGTAAAAAACCACCATCCTGCGGGCACAGCTTGCGCATGCTGTTGAAAGTGAGATCGCCCAGGGTTTGTTCCATGAAGCCTGCCTGTGCATTATCTTCCACCAGCAGCTTACCCTGCTGCTGCAGCGTTCGTAGATATTGCTGCACAGTTCTGGGCTGGGGAAAACCAAAATAGTTGATGAAATAAATAGCCTGATACTCTGCTGCCTTCTGTTTCAGATCTTCAATATCTATGGAAAGGTCTTCATTGACGCGGTAGAAGGAGTATTGCAGCCCACATGCCTCCAGCGTATCCAGGATGGTAGGGCATAGATAAGCAGGCAGTAGGATGCGCTGGGTGCCCTGTGCCATGAGAAAACCCGCGATGACGGTCAGGCAGGCGCGCCCGCCATTTAGAAAGTACATACCCTCTGTGGAGAGGGTGCGTTGGTCGCTGATCCATTCATCATCGGCATAGAATTCACCCCCCACAAACAGGCTGTCTGTTCCCTTGAAGCTTTTTGATTTTTGAAGGATAGCTCTCTTTTTCATAGTTTTCCTGAATGAGCTTTATTAAACCATACATGTAATGGATTATTTGATCTGGTTTACAGTTATGGCGTTGGTTGGTCTGTGTAATTTCATCACGTTGTATAGTTTGCGTACTTTGATCCAACGCTGGCTGGATAAACACCGAGATAGCATCTGGATTATATTGCTGCTGCTGTTTGCGCTGATTGAAAAGTTGACCCCCACATCTTAAAAGATTGGAAAAAAGCGGATTGCAGGATGATAATACAGTATCAAGGCATTCCAATCTTGCTTGCAAAGGAGCATTGTCATGAAAGCAACAGCTCTGGTTGTCAGCGCCAGAAAACATGGAAATTGTTACGATTTTGCCCAATTTGTGCTGGATAATTGTAAAACACAGGGAATAGAAACTGAATTAATTAACTTCTATGATCATACCATCACCCCCTGCCAGGGATGTGATTATGAATGCATCCAGCGACTGGACCCGCACAAAGCAGAAAATGCACCTTGCCCTATCCAGGATGATGTGCGTATGATCTGGGAAAAGACTTGGCAGTCAGAAATATTATTTTTATTTGTTCCCAACTATGGTGGCACGCCGCCTGCGCTGTGGGGGGCTTTTTCGGAGCGTTCCCAGGCTTTTTTCCGCCAGGCTCCTGTTGAAAAGTTAAAAAAATCCGTGGTCAGCGCAGTGCTGCTGGTTTCCCCGCATCAATCCAGCGGCGCTCCCTGGGCATTATCCTTTATGGGAGATGAGGTTAAAGGAATGGATAGGAAAGTGGTCGGGTTTGAAGTCATCAACCCACCGGAATTTATGGATGAATATACCTTTCATCCTTTAATACAGGATGCAGAAATTCAGCGCCGGCTGTTATATGTAACAGAAAAGACGTGGCAGGCTGCTAAAAAACTAAACAATCAATAAAAGGAGCTTCGTTCGAAGATTGTCACGAATAAATGCAAATGTGAGTGTATGAGAAGAACCATTGGGTTATTATTGCTTGGAATCCTGTTTGCCGGGATGCCGGGATGTTTAGTCTCAACTGACGATGCGGCTGCTGTAAATGCACAGCTCTTTACTTCACAGGTAAAGAAAACCAGCGCTCCCATTTACTCCACAGTGGTTGATTCAGAGGGAGGGATAGATCATATCGTACTGGGTTATTACACCGGTGAGCCAGCCTCATACCATTCTGTTGAGGCATTCTCTAAAGCTATCAATATGGTAGCGGTGGATGTGTTCACGGTGCAGATGGACGGCAGTATCAGCGGCAGTGATGCACTGGATATCCACTCGCTTGCGGATTCATTTGGCATTCAATTATATGCCTGTGTCAGCAACTACAACAACGACCCAGCAGTTAATGATTTTGATTCTGATCTAGCACATGTTGCCATTGATACCCATCGGGAAAAGATGATTGAAAACCTGGTGAGTCTGGCAGTGCAGAGGGAATACAGCGGGATCAATATCGACTTTGAAAATTTGGCTTATTCAAAGAATATTGAGGATGATCGCACTGCTTTTACCTCGTTCATCCAAGAGCTGGCTGCCACTCTGCATAAGCATGATCTCAAGCTTATCATCAGTGTCCCAGGTAAGACGGATGATTTAATCACGAATACCTGGGCATATCCGTTTGACCTGGCAGTTTTGGGCAGTGCAGCAGATTATTTGCAATTGATGACCTATGACCAGCACGGTCCGTGGAGCGAACCGGGAGCGGTGGCAGGCGCGGATTGGGTGGAGGAGTGCCTGCGCTATACTGCTTCCCTGGTGGATCCAGCGAAACTACTCATTGGGCTGCCTGCCTATGGGTACGATTGGGATCTGACAGTTTCCGCTGGTGAGAACAATGCCTATGACGCCACAGCTTTTTCCTGGGTGAATGTCCCTGAGTTGCTTGCCAAACCCGGTGCTGAAATTAATTGGAATTCTGTCTCACATTCACCATCTGTTATCTATACAGAAGCTGGGCATGAACACATTGCCTGGTATGAGAACGCGGAAAGCATCCGCATCAAAACGAGTCTGGTCCAACAATATAACCTGGCGGGACTTTCCATGTGGGCTTTAGGGAAAGAAGATGAGAGCTTTTGGCAAGCTGCAATGGAGGGACTGGAATGATCTTGCGCAGGAGGTCATCTCCACTGCAAGGATTCCATTGGAAACGCACATGAAATTAACGGTAGAAATCGCCCTTAAAGCCTCGCGGGGAATTTTTATTTTGCGATTTGCCACAACTGCACGATGCCCAGTGTACCAGCGCTCAGAAGCTGGCTGCCATCCGGTGAGAACTGCACGTCGTTGACCGATTCAACTTCACTCTGGATATCTCCCGCGGGCTGCATGCTGCTCATATCGAAGAATAAAATGCTGTTCATGCTCCCTGCAGCCAGCAGGCTGCCATCCGGTGAAAAATTCAGGGAGCTGTAATAATCCGCGTTTGGGAATACCGCCAGACGTTCCCCGCTGTGCGCATCCCAGATCGAGACGATGGGCATGAATTCATCCTCTACAGTCCCAACCGCTCCGGTCGCCAGCAAATTGCCATCTGGCGAGAGCGCAGAACAGCTGATGAAATCCTCATGATTGATCTCGGGTCCCAGGGTGCCGCTTTCGATATCCATGGGCTGGATAGTACCGCGCGCGATCCACAGAATGGTCTTGCCATCTGACCCGAATTTGAAGGAGTAGATGGGGGCAGCAGTCTCAAAACCAGTCAGGCGCTTGATCTCCTCCCCGGAGGCTGCATCCCACAGGGTGACCATCCATTCCTGGTTGCTGTTTGCTCCAATGTTTTTGCCATCAGGCGAGAAAGCTACTTGCTGAGTGTAGCCGGGCTGCGCGATGCGCTGCGTTTCTTGCTGAGTTAGAACATCAAACAGGATGATGTCAGGCTCTTCGAGAGCATAGGCGAGTAAGTTACCATCCGGTGAGACGTCGTACAGCATTCCATCTTCGCCCACGTCATAGGATGCGGTCAGCTGCAAGCTGGTAGCATCATACAGCATCGCGTTCTGCAAGCTCTGCACCCAGAAGGCATTGCCGTCCAACGTCCATTTCAGCGAGACAACTTCTTCAAAGGTCAATTGCTGGCTGGCGACCAGCTGATCAATTCCCTCCACGCTGATAGCGGGCATTTTTTCTTCAACCGGCAGGGTTGCTTCGGCTACCGGTTCGCTGCGCTCGCAGGCGGCAGCCAGCACGAACAGCGCACAAAAAGCTATCCGTGGGATGTGTTTACTCCATTTCATAAAATTCTCCTGTGTATTCTCTCTTTAATATAACGCATTATGGGAGCAATTGTTCCAGATTAAGTGCCTCTTTCAGCCAATCCATCAAGCTTTGCTTCAGAGTCTCGAGTAGGCTATCTTTTTGCTCATCAATCCATTCTTCCACCTGCTGGCTGGCTTTCTCTTTTTGCTCATCCACTATGTCCTGTGCACTGTCTTTGATGGAATCGCCAGCAGAAGAGAATAATCCGCTGGTGTACAGCGATACCCTTTCTTGCAGATCGTTGGGAATTGCCCTGATGAGCAAAGGTCGTTCACTCAACATGAACGCACTGTTTCCATTCTCATCCGTTTGCAGTGCAATACCCTCTCCTTTATTAACCGATCCAGCATCCAACGAGAACGCTTCCAGGTTGTACCCATTCACATTGGATAACGGATAGACCTCAAATTGATCGCCATCCTGTCCGCGCCAAACATAGATGTTGATTTCTCCTTTGTTGGTGGTACGATATTGATAGGTTCCATTAAGAATATCACTCATATTATTGCTGCCTTGAAACCCCTGCAGGCTTGCAGAGAGGTTCGTGAAAACCTGTTGTGAGAAAACCCCAAAGCTCATATCCTTTTGGCTTTCTTGAGCAGCATATTTCCAGAACACATTTTCCACATGGTGGCTGCCCAATAGCATGATAGTTGCGCGGCTCAGAAAGTCAGCCCGCACCACATCCGGTAGTGTCCCGCGTTCGCTCGCGATGGCACTGATATCTTCAGGCTGCCACGCTAGGGAACTGATCCAGATGGGCTTGATGCCATACTGGCTGCCCGCTGCATCTACCAGCGCGATGATCTCAGCCAGGTTAAAACCTCCCTCCGCGCTGGTAAGACACACGCCGGAAATGCTATCGTAGGTTTGATACATGCTTCTTCCCTCGGGTGGGGCAGCGTAGGTATTCAGATCAATTCCGATCACATCAAACGCATCCCATGCATCCAGCGAATGGATACTGTTGAGGAAAGCGCTGGGTTGGTTGAGACAATTCCCGGTGTCACTGTTGATGCCACCCATGATGACAACATCGCCTTTGTCTGTGCTCTTGATGGCTTCTGAGGCAACGATCAGACGCTGTGCGTAGGTAGAAGGGCTGGCAAGGATGGCTGCCGCGATAGGCTGGTCCGGCAGATCAAAGGGTAGATTGATCGCCTGTCCGATCTGCCAGGCATCCACATATTCCCCGAATTGTGCAACAGATGCTTTTACATATCGTTCCCAACTTGTCAGATAATTCTCAACGATGTTTTGTTCGCTGAGGCTTTCATATTGTAAATAAGTTGGGAAACCATCCAGGATGAGCACGATCTGGATGCCCTTTTGGTCGAGTTTTTGGATGAGATTGATCAAATCGATCTGCGTTCCCTGTGGGCTGATTGACCAGCTGAACAAGCCAGCTGAAAGCTCCACATCCTGCCAGGGAATGGTAAGCTTCAGGGAGGTAGCGCCACTCGCTTCAACCATGTCAATGAATTGCTGGTTGTCCAGCGTGCTGTTCAGCAGGGTTGCGCTCATATCCAGCCCTAACGGGGTAGAGCTGCCAAACTGTGCAGAACTGCTGTTAGAAATACCAGTAACCAATCCAGCAGCACATCCAGCCAGAATGAGCAGGGTGAAGATTCTTTTCATATTTAAATCCTTTAAGCCTCACTTTTCACAGTTATTTATTAAGGTGCAATCTCTGTGCCATGTTCATCCATAATAAAATTGGAGATGGGAAAATGAAATCGCGATAGAATAAGAAGAAGAGAAAGGCACCAGCATGACGGAAGAAAAGAATGCTCCGAAGGAACATTCCGTGCTGCCTCGTTTTGCCGTTTTACAGCTTTCAGGTTGCGCGGGATGCGAAGTATCGTTGCTCAACGCACATGAATGGGTCGAGAAGTTCGAATTGACCTATATGCCACTGGTTTCCAGCGCTTACGATGTGCCTGAAGTGGATATCCTGCTTATCAGTGGTGGCGTGCGCACCGATGAAGATGTGTATCATCTGCAGAGCGCGGTCAAGAAAGCACAGCGCGTGGTAGCGGTGGGTACGTGTGCTTTATCAGGTGGCGTGGCAAACCTTGGGAATCGCGATGAGGTACGGCAGCTTTTTCTGATGGAACAGCATCGCCGCCATGTGCCGCGCTTGTTGCCCAAATCGCGACCGGTGGATGATTTTGTGCCCATTGACCTGTATCTACCAGGCTGTCCCCCCACACCGGAACTTTTCATGGGGGCGCTGCTCGATCCGCAAGGGTATCAAGCCAGCCTGACGGTTTGCCAGGAATGCGGTCGCAAAAAACTGAAGGATATGAAGCCCGACCATTTACTTGGTTTTCAAAAAGGAGCGGTTGATTCGGAGATCTGCCTGATCAACCAGGGCTATCTCTGTGTGGGCACCAGCACACGCGGGGGCTGCCGGGCGCCCTGTACAAGAGCAGGGCATCCCTGTGTGGGCTGCCGTGGACCGTCGAACGTGTTGATTGAAAAAGGCTCTCAAGCCTGGTTGGATACGATCCAAAGAGTTTTTCATAGCATGACCAACGTTCCTGAAAAGGAATTGCATGATGAACTCCTCTCACCGCAACTGGCGTTATTCCTGTTTCAATTTTCTGATTATGACGGAGGGGATCGTCCTCCGCGACCGAAAGAGAAGGTGCTGTGATGACGACACTCACATTTCCTCTCAGCCGCATTGAAGGGCACGCTCAGGTAGAGATCGAGGTTCAGCAGGGAAAAGTACTCTCAACACGCTTCAAAGCCACCGAATTGCGTGGGTTTGATATTTTCGTGCAGGGTGTTCCGGCAGAGCAGATGCCGGTGATTGTGCCACGTATCTGTGGGGTTTGTTCCACCGCGCACCATGTTGCAGCCGTGAAAACTCTGGAAGATGCCTTTGGAGTGACTCCTCCTCCGCTAGCTTCCAGGATCCGGTCATTACTGTTATTGGGTCAATTGCTGCAAAACCAGGCAACCTCGCTGTTTATTTTCACCATGCCCGATAGAGTTGGCGCGGAGAGCCTGTTCGAAATGGATGAGATCGATCAGGACCATGCCGTTCGCTTTCAAATTTCACGCAATGCGCTTAAGGTGCGTGAATTGGGCACCGACCTGATCACCCTGGCAGGAGGACAGTTCATCCATCCGATGCGCGCGGTGGTGGGTGGCGTGAATGCAGGCATCCCTGCTGAAAGGGCAGCTGCGATGCTTAAACGATTGGAAGAAGGGCTACCGCTGGCATGTGAATTATTTGATACCTACTGGGAACTGACCCAGCGTATGAAGGATCGCATTGGAAGCTGGGGGGACGACAGCCCCGCATACTACATTACATCCACTGGCAGGGTGAAACCTGATTACAACAGCCATGAGATCCGCGTGATGGCGCCCAGCGGGGAATGCTGCGAGATCTTTTCCCCGCGTTCTTTCCGGGAAATTCTTGAGTTCAGTCAAAGTGATTATTCCTATGCGACAAAGACCTCCTATAAAGGAGGGGTTATCCGAGCCAATTCGTTGGCGCGTGCCAATATGACCGCGCACATGGGCACCAAAGTAGCCAACGGCTATTTGCACCGGCTGCGCATCGAATTCGGCACACCGGCACATCCCATCATGCTGTTTGACCTGGGTCGCGGCATCGAACTAGTGTATGCTATTGAACGTGCTATGCAGATCCTTGAGCAGCCGCTGGAGGGAGAAGATACCGAAGTAGCTTATACTCCGCATGACGGGGATGGATATGGAATGGTGGAAGCACCGCGCGGTCCGCTCATTCATCATTATGTGATCGAGAAGAATAAAATAGCCAAAGCGGAATTTATTATTCCTACCGTGCATAATATGCGTGCCATTGAACGGGCATTGCAGGTGGTAGCAGAACGCTATATTCAGAAAGATCAGGTCGATCTGGAACTGGAACGCGCGGTGGGGCGTGTGGTGCGTGCGTTTGACCCCTGCATTGCCTGTGCAACGCATTGATCAGAAAGATTGAAGAGCACCAATTTTCCCTGGTATGCTTGACTTAGCCCCTGAATACGTTAGAATGAATTTAGTGAATGAATGGAGGTATTCTCATGTATTATAGTCATAACAACTGGGGTTGGGGCATAGGGACGTTTTTCTACTTTTTGCTTATTCTGGCTGCTGCAGGTTTTTATTTTTACTGTTACTGGCGTATCTTTGAAAAAGCGGGAAGAAAGGGTTGGGAAGGGCTTATTCCCGGACATAATGTTCTGGAATTATTTCTTATGGTAGGGCGCCCGGGGTGGTGGTTTTTCCTGATGTTGATCCCAGTGGCAAATATTGTTATTGCGATCATGTTGATCTTTGATCTGGCAAAGGTGTTTGGCAAGGAAACTGGCTTCGGATTTGGAATTCTGTTCCTATCTTTTGTCTTCATTCCCATTCTGGCATTGGGAGATGCTGAATACCAAGGTCCCTTAACATTTGAATAAAACAATAAGATGAACCAATAAAGAAGGCAGCCAATACGCTGCCTTTTTTATTTGGTGATATTTTTTCATGCGGTCATTTTTCGTCGGATTGATTGGGTATATGTGTTGGTTGAAATTTGCGATTCTATTGTATAACCAGAGTGTTATCGTTTGTATGAAATCATGAGGAGGTTTGTATGATGTCTGAGAAATTTAAGTTATATCCCTATCGCTGGGTGGTATTGGCTGTCTTTATGTTTATCAATCTGATGATGCAGATGTTATGGATCACCTATGCCCCGATTACTAGTATTGCTGCTGAGTATTACGGTGTGAAAGACTTGCAGATTGGGTTCTTATCTATGGTTTTTATGATCGCATTTATTCCTTTTTCCATCCCGGCTTCATGGATGATTGATAGGTACGGGTTCCGTAAAGCGGTAGGGTTGGGTGCTGTTATGATGGGGGTGTTTAGTTTACTGCGAGGTTTTTCAGGCTCCAATTTTACCCTTGTTTTGCTATGCACTATCGGGATCGCGGCAGCCCAACCATTCTTGTTGAATGCCTGGACGACTGTGCCTGCTAAATGGTTTGCCGTTAAGGAACGGGCAACGATGGTTGGATTGATCACTCTGGCAAACCTGGTGGGAACTGGATTGGGTATGATAATCACCCCCATTCTTGTTGAAGATGGAATGGACATCGCACGTGTGCAGTTGATCTATGGGGTCGTGGCAGCCATTTCTGCTTTTCTTTTTATTCTTCTGGCACGTGAGAATCCACCCACTCCACCGGCACCAGCTGAAGAACAAGTCCATGCACTTATGCTGGATGGCATCAAGCATGCTTTTACCGTAAAGCCATTTGTGATGTATCTGGCAATATCCTTTATTGGGCTTGGAATTTTTAACGGTGTAACCACATGGGTGGAGGGCATCATTCGACCGCGTGGCTATACCCCTACTGATGCCGGAACTTTGGGGGCATTAATGCTCATAGGCGGAATCATCGGGGCGGTTGTTATCCCTGCTATTTCCGACAAACAGCAGAAACGGCAGCGCTACCTTTTTCTTGGTATTGGAATGGCGATCCCGGGTTTATTAGGATTGACCTATGCGACCCAACCATGGATGCTTTTTGCATCCGCATTTTTTATGGGATTCTTCCTGGTCAGTGCCAACCCGATCGGCATGCAGTATGCAACGGAAGTTGCGTATCCCACACCAGAAGGCACCTCCAATGGTCTCATACAGCTATTTGGACAAGCTTCAGTCGTTTTCGTATACATCATGGAAGCCATGAGAACCAAGAATGGCGCATTCACTCCTGGGTTGCTTTTAGCGGCAGGATTGCTGGTGTTGTGTCTGGTTCTTGTAACACAGATGAAGGATCTTCCGAAAAAGGAATGAGCGAAAAAGGAATGAGACGAAATTCCCCGGGTCAGAGGGTGGCATCGGTATAATTGACGCGCAGAACTATTTTTGTTTGTCAAATTGATGGCTTGCGCAGGTGAGTGATGACGCTACCATTTCCCTATTATCGATGCCCCGTATATTTGGGTGAGACCTTAATTAAGACCCAAACATTGCTGTGGATTGTTGCTTATTCCCCGATGATTTTCACCAGAATACGTTTTTTGCGCTGTCCGTCAAACTCTCCGTAAAAGATCTGCTCCCAGGGTCCAAAATCCAGCTGCCCATTGGTAACTGCGATCACCACTTCCCGCCCCATGACCTGGCGTTTCATGTGCGCATCTGCGTTATCTTCCCCGGTGCGGTTATGCTGGTATAGGGATATGGGGTCATGCGGTGCCAGTTTCTCCAACCATTTGTCATAATCCTTCAGAAGACCGCTTTCATCATCGTTGATATATACGCTGGCGGTAATGTGCATGGCGTTGACCAGGCAGAGACCTTCCTGAATGCCGCTTTCTTGAAGACAGTTATTGACCTGCGGTGTAATATTGATATAGGCTCGGCGAGCTGGAATGTTGACCCATAATTCTTTGCGATAGCTTTTCATGTACTTGCTCCTAAAAAATATATTAGAGAAGGTGTTTTTAATATTATTCGTATGTTTTTATGCTAATCTATATTTATAACATTTGAGTGAAAATCAAACGAGAAAGATTAACCAATTTACAGGAGGAACAAATGGCAGAAATATCTGAAGATAACAAGAAGGGGAATATGGTAGAGCCAAAAGCGAAAGTGGTTTCTGACAAAGTGGCTCTTGTTCAAGAAGTCGAAAAGATGAAAGCGACTCAGTTGGAATTGTTCCATAAGAAAACACATCAAGATATGATCAACGCTGCCTATAAAGCTGCCGATAAATTGGGGATAGCGCCCTGGGTTTTAATTCGCGCTGCAGGTTGGGGTCATTTCACCGATGATCGGGGAGCCCTATATAAAGGAGATCATATCGCTGATATTGATACTCTTACCGAAGAACAAAAAGAAGCCTTGATGGGAGTTTTCGGAATGATGAGCGGCTGGGAGAAAATGAAGAAGGTAAAATAATAGTATCCGTGCTACCTTTCTAAAGAAAAATCGGCTGTAACTCAGCTGATTTTTCTTTTAACCCGGACGGTAAATAGAGGCGTATGTTTTTACAGTACACTTAACCTTGGAGGACGGAATGGAAAACGGTGATCTTTTCAAGGTGCACATGCCCGAAGTGGATATTCGTGGTGGGCTGGATAAAATATTTTCACAGGCAAAACAACTGGCTGAAGAAGAAACTATACTTGCAGACGGGTCTCACCTGCGGCATGTTGTCATTATTTCTCCTGGGCGCTTACTGCTGATAAAGGACAGTTATCCCCCTGATACACTTCCTTCAGAAAATCGAACTGTGCTGGAAGAACTTATCCCTTCTCACCGATCGTTGAAGATTGCCGTCATCACGTACACTTTCCTGGATGCTTTACGTCTGGATGTTAGAAAAGCTATCCCCTTTTTTGATTATTTACTGGGATTTACCTGTATAGGGCATGCTGTGTGGATTTTTGAAGGACATTCCTCCGTTCTGGAGATGGGCTGCCACGGAGCGGATTTTGTTCTGATTGATCAACGGATGTTACCATTTCTGGAACCTGATTGGGAGAAGCGAATTAAGGGAATTGCGAGTGTGCAACAGGTAAGGATAATCACGATCGCTGAGTGAATTCCAATTTTATCGATGAATATATAACAGTCACGAAATATCTCTTAAAAAGCTTGGCTCTCAAAGAACAAAGATGCCAATACCTCAGAACATGGTGATGACTATTAAGAACATCCACTGCTATCCCCTCAAATTTTATGGATCTCGAAATTGTTTTCTTTATTTGCTGATTGAAAATAAATTTGTAAACGATATAATTTTT
>LDZU01000032.1_pt1 | contig 29435 bp, 16 predicted proteins | sample 615531 | NCBI WGS metagenome assembly LDZU01 (sample SAMN03408293, study PRJNA278302) | terrestrial metagenome | isolation source: oil reservoir sample SB2 | place: USA: Alaska, North Slope, Schrader Bluff formation | collected 2011-09 | reverse complement strand
CATCACTGGTGGTATTGTCTCAGCCACTGTTAGTATTTCTTTTTCCTTGAAGATTGCTCTTTTTTTTGCTGGTTTTCAGATGCTTATGCCCTGGATTGGCTGGTGGTTAGGTCAAAATATTGCTAGATATATATCAAGCTATGACCATTGGGTGGCCTTTCTGCTCTTATTTATGATAGGAGGGAAGATGATTTATGAATCTTTTCAAAATAAAGAGAAAAACCAATCTATCGATTTCAATAACACATTGGTCTTATTTTTTTTAGCAATTGCCACTAGTATTGATGCTCTGATTGCTGGGGTAAGCCTATCTCTTATAAAGTTGGATATTACTCAGGTAATAATTACTATTGGCATAATTACTTTGCTGCTATCTCTGATAGGGGTTAGCATAGGGAAAGTATTGGGTTATTTGATGAAGAGGTATGCTGAGCTGGCTGGTGGTATCATTTTAATTTTAATTGGTTTTCAGATATTAGTAGGACATATTAGTGCATAGCATATTTCATCAAGATAATCAGGGGACTCCGCCCCCCCCTGAACCCCGACATTTAAAAATGTTTTCAGTCATTGGTTCTCAGTATTTTTTGAAATCCCGATACTATAAAAAACCTTTTTTAAATAAGGAACAAAGAACAATGTATTCTAAGTAGATTTTAAGAAGAGAAAAAAAGAATTGTCTAATTAAATTACCCTGAAATTAAATTTTATTGTATAAAAATATGGTGTTTTTATCCGGTCCCAAGCAAAGCTGAAAAACAACCTTAGCAAAGATAATTGCCAGAGATTTTAGTAACCAAGTTTACTTCAATTGGGATGATATTCGTAGCAAGAGAGAGTTGATTCAGGATTCTTACTTTTTTGAGAGAGTTAATCGGATAGATGAATCGATCCCGTTAGTAATTTTTGACGAAATTCATAAATACAGAAATTGGAAAAATTATCTCAAAGGAGTTTATGACAGATTCGCCGAAGAATATAAGATTCTTGTTACTGGTAGCGGTAGATTAGATTTGTATCAAAAAGGAGAAGATTCTCTGGCTGGCAGATATATGAAATTTCACCTAATGCCTTTTACCTATTCAGAATTGACGAACCACCACTACTCGGTATCTTATTTTCTTAATCATCCTTTTCGTTTTCAAGAGGATAATCAAACGGACTACGGTTTATGGGATGATCTTTTTGAGCTTAGTGGGTTTCCTGAACCGTTTTTGAAAGGGGAAAAGGATTTTTACCGATTATGGTCAAATAATTATCAGCACCAGTTAATTCGGGAGGATATCCGAGATTTAACCCAAATCAAAAAGTTTGATTCCCTGGAAATCTTATATTCTCTCTTACCACTAAAGGTGAGGGTGAATTTAGGGCTTTTCAAGGGGAAGAATTTCAATTGAGTATCTTGATAATTTCTTTGTAAAATCTTGATAGTGTAAAACTTTGAACAAAGGACAAAAATGAGTTTTGTTGATTATTTAAAAAAAATGTGTTGAATTCTTGGAAAAAGTGCCTGACCATAGGATTTTATTTGGTATAGGGGAATTGATGAGTGAAAAACTAAAAGTTTTGGGCTAAATCTAAATTGAAGCAAGATACAATGTTTTTACTCAAGTTAATGATAGATAATGAAAAAGATAGAAGATGATAGAACTTGTCAAGGGGACGGTTCCTTTGACAATATTTATTGCCCCAGAAACGCACGGAAAGTGCCTTTACCCGCTTTCGCGAGTACAAGTTTTAGCGTTTAAATTTTCGAAAAATTGGGCAATTAACTACCCTGTTTTTGGGCTATTTTGCTCCCTAAAAATCTTAAAACCCTTATAAAAAGCCACTTTCAGTACTTAAGAGTGTAAAAAAATTGGTTAAAAAAGAGCAATTTTCGAGGGTGATTATATAGCTCGGGTAAAAATAATGCAAATACAATCGTTTGCATTACATTTCTCCTCTAAAACCCTTATAAAATAAGGATTTCAGACTTGCTGTTTTTTTATAAATTTTATTCCTACAAGAAAGTAGATTATCTAAAAACTATTTCTTAAAAAAGCAGGATTTCCCACAATTTTTGTCGAATTAATAATGAACAGTAAAAGAGTATTAGAAATAACTAAAAAATCAATTTTTCACTTTTTAAAATAATTGTTACCATATAGTAGTCAAAACAGTGTGATATAATAAAACAAAATATTTAAATCTTGAATAATTCTTTTTGCATTTGCACTTATTTACACATCTTGGTTAATATAATTTCTTAATAATAATTATTTATCTATTTTTTTGATCAGTTAAGGAGAATGACCAAAATGCAAGCACAATCAAACTTTCAAGATTTGACTTTTATAACTAATGAAAATAATCAAAGCCTTGCGGATAGATTTAAAACTCTTATTAAAGATACCCGATTTTTTGATGTATTAGTTGGTTATTTTTATACCAGCGGTTTTTACGAGATTTATAAATCTCTCGAGAAAACAGAGAAAATTAGGATTCTTGTTGGAATAAATACCAATATTTCTGATCTTTCTAACTTTTCTACCCCCACCGCCTCACTCCCTAACGAAAATCCAACTAATTCCTCACAAGAACAATCTTTACAGTCTTTGCAATCTCTACAATTTTCCCACTCAGAAACAAAAAAGCAATTCTCCGAAGAAGTCACCAATGAAATGGAAAATTCTCCAGATAGCAAAGAAGTAGAAGAAGGAGTTAATATCTTTTTAGAATGGCTGAAAAGCGGAAAATTAGAAATTAAGGCATATCCAGCAGCAAATATTCATGCCAAACTCTATATTATGACTTTTTTGGAAAGTGATCGTGATATAGGTAGAGTAATTACTGGCTCCAGCAATTTTACCAAATCTGGTCTCCTTGATAATTTTGAATTTAATGTAGAACTAAAGAATAGAACCGATTACGAATTTGCCCTTGCTAAATTTAATGAGTTATGGGAAGATGCTGTTGACTTAAAAGAAAAATATCGAGAGACCATTCAAACAAAAACCTGGCTAAAAAATAATATTACTCCCTATGAATTGTATTTAAAATTTTTATATGAATATTTTCAAGACGATCTTAAACAAACAGAAGAAATATTTTACCAATATGTGCCCAAAGATTTTATGAAACTCGAATATCAGGAACAGGCAGTTTTAAATGCCAAAAAAATCCTTCAGGAGTACGGCGGCGTTTTTCTCTCTGATGTAGTAGGTCTCGGTAAGACCTATATATCTGCCCTCTTAGCCCAGCAATTAGATGGCCGTCACTTAGTTATAGCCCCTCCTATGCTTTTAGATAAAGATAGTCCCGGTTCCTGGCCCAATGTTTTCTCTGATTTTAAAGAATCAGCAGATTTTGAATCATTAGGCAAATTAGACAAATTACTCAAACGAGATATTACTAAATATAAAAATATCTTTATTGATGAAGCGCACCGTTTTCGCTCTGAAACCAATGTTACTTATGAAATGCTGGCTCGGATTTGTCGAGGTAAAAGAGTGATCTTAGTAACTGCTACCCCTTACAACAATTATCCTAAAGATATCTTAAGCCAGATAAAATTATTCCAAAATTCTAAAAAAAGCAATATTCCCAATCTACCCAATTTAGAGAATTTTTTCTCTAAATTAGAAAAAAGATTAAAACACTTAGATCGAAAACGAAATTATTCAGAATACATTAAAACTGTAAAGCAAAATTCCCGAGAGATTAGAGAAGAAGTTTTAAAATATCTGATGATACGTCGAACTAGAACAGAAGTAATTAAATATTTTACTCGAGAATTAGAAAAACACCAATTAAAATTTCCTGAGGTTGCCAATCCTGAGCCGATATTTTATCAACTAAATGATCAAGAGGACAAGATTTTTACCAAGACTATTAAAATGATTACTCTCGATTTTAACTATAGCCGTTATACTCCTCTTCTTTATTATCGGGGAGAAATTACTCAACCGGAAGAATTGGCTCAAAAGAATATGAGAAAATTTATGAAAATTCTCTTAGTAAAAAGACTGGAGAGCAGTTTTTACGCCTTCCGGCAAAGCATCAATCGTTTTATTTATTCTTACAAGAAATTCTTAGAAGAATTTGATAAAGGAAATGTATATGTTAGTAAAAAATATATTAATAAAATATTTGAACTTCTGGAAAATGATAATGATGAAGCAATCCAAAAATTAATTGAAGAAGATAAAGCGGAAAAATATTCATCCAAAGATTTTGACCCAAAATATAGAGAGCTCTTAGAAAAAGATTTAAAAACTTTAAGAGAAATTCAAAAAATATGGAGCACAGTAAACCGTGACCCTAAATTACTCCAATTTATAGATATCCTTTCTTACCATCCTATTCTAAAGAAAAATAAATTAATAGTGTTTACTGAATCCAAAGAAACTGCAGATTATCTATATGAAAAGCTATCAAAGTATAAATATAAAGTAATTGAATATACTGGAACTTCAAGTGAGGTTAACCGAAGAAAAGTAATTGAAAATTTCGATCCTAAGTCTCATATTTCTCGGGATGATTATCGGATATTAATTTCCACCGAAGTCTTATCAGAAGGCGTAAATCTTCACAAATCTAATGTAGTCATTAATTACGATATACCCTGGAATCCAACCCGTATGATGCAAAGAGCAGGGAGAATCAATAGAGTAGATGCTAAATTTGATAAAATATATACCTTTAATTTTTTCCCCAGTAAACAATCCAACGACCTGATTAAATTAAAAGAAACAGCAGAGGCTAAAATAAATGCTTTTATAACTTTATTAGGTAATGATGCTCGACTGCTTACCGAAAACGAAGAAATAGAATCTCACGAATTATTTAACCGCTTAACTTCTAAAAAAACTATTACCGGAGAAGATGAAGAAGAGGAAAGTGCTTTAAAATATTTAAAAATTATTAAAGATATACGGGATGATAATCCCGATTTATTTTCCAGAATTAAGTCCTTGCCCAAGAAGGCAAGAACAGCCAGAATATATAAACAAAAAACTAATAAACTTTTAACTTATTTTCGCAAAGGAAAACTTCAAAAATTTTTTATCACCAGTGAAAAGCAAGAACCTCAAGAATTAGATTTCATAACAACCGCTAAAATTTTAGAAGTAAAAGAAGATACTAAACGAGAGAAGATGGTTTCCAACTTCTATGATTTGTTAGACAAAAACAAAGAAGCTTTCAAATTTACCACCCAAGAAGAAGCGTCAGAAATAAAACTAACCGGAGGCAGAGATTCATCTACTCAAGTTTTGAAAATATTAAAAGCTCTTTCTAAAGATACCAGAAAATTTACTGAAGAGCAAGAAGATTACTTAAAAATAGTAATGCAGAAGATTACAGAAGGAGCTCTACCCAAACAGACCACCAAAACACTCCTCAAAGAATTAAATAGTGAGTTAAAAAAGACCATAAATCCTTTGAGAATACTGGCAGTATTACAAAAAAATATTGCTCCGGAATTTCTACAAGAGCATCTATCCGAAAGCGCTGCCCAAACTTCCGGTCCAAGAGAGGTAATTTTATCTGAATATTTAATAGGAGAATAAATTATGGATAAAGAATTGGCCAGAAGGTTAATTAAAGATACATTTCAAAATCCTTTTGATAAAAATGGATTTATCTATTTCATTAAAAACTTACTTAATCAATATGATGAAACAAAATCATTTTACCTGCAGGGATGTTATATACCAAAAGCTTTTAGAAATTTTATTAAAGTTTATGAAAGAATCGGCACTTATATTGATCCAGATGGAAAAAAGATTGATATCCTCATTGTATATTTGCAAAGAGAAACTATCCTTGAGCGAGCCCGAACCGCCCAGCGTAATTTTATAGCGCATTATTTAAAGGAACGGGGAGAAAAAGATGCCGGACTAATCGCTTTTGTATCTCCACAGGAAGAGGATTGGCGTTTTTCTTTTGTAAAGATGGAATACAAGTTTGAAAAAACTTCGGAAGGTTATGTTAAGGTAAAGGAAAAATTTACTCCAGCCCGCAGATATTCTTTTTTGGTAGGTAAAAATGAAAGTAGTCATACTGCTCAAAGTTGCTTAATACCTATTGTAAAAAATGATACTTGTAATCCAAAACTATCTGAATTAGAAGAAGCATTTAGTATTGAAAAAGTTACCAAAGAGTTTTTTGAAAAATACCGCGAACTTTTCTTAAAAGTTAAAGATTCTCTCGATGAGATAGTAAAAAAAGATGGAGAGATCAGACAAGAATTCCAAGAAAAAGGAGTTAATGTTGTTGATTTTTCTAAAAAGCTTTTGGGTCAAATTGTATTTTTATATTTCTTGCAAAAGAAAGGATGGTTAGGAGTTAAAAAAGGGCAAAATTGGGGTTCGGGGTCAAAAAATTTTTTACGTGAGCTTTTTGAGAAAAAACATTGTGATTATAAAAACTTCTTCAATAATGTTTTAGAGCCACTCTTTTATGAAGCCTTAAGAAATGACCGTTCATACGATGACCACTACTTTAGTTATTTCAACTGTAAAATTCCATTTTTAAATGGAGGATTATTTGATCCTATTAATGATTATGATTGGGCAAAAACAGACATACTTTTACCCAATACTCTCTTTTCAAATCAAATTAAAACAAAAGAAGGTGATATTGGTACAGGTATTTTAGACTTCTTTGATCGTTACAATTTTACGGTTAAAGAAGATGAGCCATTAGAAAAAGAGGTAGCAGTTGACCCCGAAATGCTCGGTAAAGTCTTTGAAAATCTTCTGGAAGTCAAAGACCGTAAATCTAAAGGGACTTATTATACTCCACGAGAAATTGTGCATTATATGTGCCAGCAAAGCTTAATTAATTATTTATATACAGAAGTGAATGGTAAACAGAAAAGTAGAACTAAAGAAGAAAAAATTCAAATGAAACTTCTGGGCAAGACAGACCCAATACAGCAAAGTTTAATTATAGAAAAAGATTCCAATATAATTTCTAAAGAAGATATAGAAGAATTAATTAAATATGGTGAGAGTACAATAGAGAATGACAAACAGGTAGCAACTAAGGGAGAAGAAACCAAAACCTATTCTTTTAAACTCCCAGAAAATATTCGTAAAAATGCTGAGATTATTGATAAGGCATTAGAAAATATTCGGGTGTGTGATCCTGCAGTGGGTTCTGGAGCTTTCCTTGTTGGTATGATGAATGAAATTGTTCGTGCAAAGGATGCGCTGACTCCTCATTTAGCATTGCGAGAGAGTGAAGCAAACCTGCCCCTGCGAAAGCAGGGGAAACAATCTCGTACAATTTATAACTTTAAACGACATGCTATTCAAAACTGTCTTTATGGAGTAGATATTGACCCAGGAGCGGTAGAGATTGCCAAACTCCGATTGTGGCTTTCTCTAATTGTGGACGAAGAAGATATAAAAAAGATTAGGCCATTACCCAATTTAGATTATAAAATAATGCAAGGAAATAGCTTGATTTCTGAATTTATGGGAATTGATTTAGATTTAGATAATGATAAACAGACAGATGAGACTACAAAATTATTTTCCACAGACGAGAGCAAAGAATATTATGAAATGTTGAAAGTCAAAAAGGATAAGCTTTTAAATCAGCCAAACACAAATGAGAAAAAAGCATTAAGAAAGGAAATTGAAGACCTTATTATTAATATATTTGAACTAAAATTACAAAAACAAAAATCTGATTATTTTAAAAAATTAAGAGAGATTGAAGAAAAATATGAGCGACATCCAGTTAAAGAAGAAAGAAAAAAAGAGATAGAAAAAGAAAAAGACTTACTTTATAGAAAAACTGGTTTCAATTTAGAAGAAGCCGAAAAACAATTAAGACAATATACCAGCAATCAGAAGGTTCGTCCATTTTTCCCCTGGAAATTATACTTTTCTGAAGTCTTTCAGGAAAAAGATGGATTTGATGTGGTAATTGCCAATCCACCATTTATAAGACAGGAAAAAATAAGAGACCTAAAAACGCTATTACGAAAACAAGGTTATGAAGTTTATAATTCAACCTCAGACCTATATACTTATTTTTATGAAAGAAGTTATCATATTCTTAAACCAGAAGGTTTTTCCTGCTTTATATCCAGCAATAAATGGATGAGGGCAAAATACGGTGAAAAATTGCGCAGGTTCTTTAAAGAAAAAACTAAATTAAAGCAGATTATTGATTTTAATGGCTATAAAGTTTTTGACGCCACCGTGGACACGAATATACTACTTTTCCAGAAAACAGAACCATCAGGGAATACCGTCCATATTCTAAATATTCAACCGGATTTTACTCCAGCAATAGATATTGCTGACTATTTCAATTCCAATAAATTAGAAATGAAACAATCAGATTTTGATAGTAGTTGTTTCACTTTTGGAGATGAAACAGTAACGAATCTTAAAAAGAAGATAGAAGAAAAAGGCATACCGCTGAAAAATTGGGATGTAAAAATTAAATATGGAATTAAAACTGGTTTTAACGAAGCGTTTATAATTGATACTGAAACAAAAGAAAAATTATGCCGTGAAGACCCAAAAAGTGCCGAAATATTAAAACCGATTCTGCGAGGTAGAGATATCTATCGCTATAGTTACAAATGGGCAGGGTTATGGGTGATTAAAATAGAATCAGGATGGACTAACCAAAATAGAGGCAAGAAGGCACCGGAAACATTTTTTAAGGAAACTTATACGGCTGTGTATGAATATCTAAAAACATTTGGCAATATTCTAGGGAAAGGCAAAGGGTTATATAATAGGGATGACCAAGGTGATTACTGGTGGGAATTGCGTGATTGTGATTATTATGATGAATTTGAAAAAGAAAAGATTGTGTGGGCAGAAACTTCTCAGGAAATCAAAATGGCATTTGTCCCTAAAGGGTTTTATTTGCAAAAAACCTGTTTTATGATAACTGGCGAAAATTTGGAATATATTCAGGCAATAACAAATACATCTTTACTTGATTGGTATACAAAACAATCTGTTCATAGGTTAGGAGAAAAAGGAGTTTATTTGTCGGGTTATTTTATGGAACAACTTCCAATCCCAAAAATCTCTGAATCTGAGCAACACCCCTTCATTAACCTTGTAGATAAGATTCTTGCAATAACAAAGGATGATGATTATTTACAAAATCCTGAAGAGCAGGCCAAGGTCCGTGAATACGAAAAACAAATTGACCAATTGGTTTACAAACTTTATGGATTAACTGATGATGAGATAAAAATTATAGAGAAATCTGTTAAAGAAGAAAATGGAAACAAAAATAATTTTTATAATAGGAAAAATAAACTATGAAAAAAATAACAGAAGTAAACTGGGATATATTTAAACTGAAATTTTCTGGAAATGAACAAAAATCTTTTGAATGGCTTTGCTATCTTTTGTTTTGTAAGGAATTTAAGCGTAATATTGGCATTTCAGGTTATAAAAACCACGCGGGAATAGAGACAGATCCAATCAAAATAAATGGCAAAGAGATTGGATGGCAAGCAAAATTCTATGATACAAGATTATCAGAGCATAAAAAAGATTTTATAGAATCTATAAACAAAACAAAAAATAGATATCAAAAGATTAATAAAATAATATTTTATACCAATCAAAAATTTGGACAGGGAAAAACAGAAAATGACCCTAAGTACAAAACAGAAATTGAAAAACATGCAAAATCTAAAAATTTAGAAATAGAATGGAGGGCCGATAATTATTTCAGGTCGCCCTTTGTTTGCGAAGAGAATGCTGATATTGCACAACATTTTTTTAGTATTGATAAAAGTATAATTGATTTTATTGGTGAATTAATTCAACATACCAATTCAATCCTTACCCCTATCAATTCAAAAATAAAATTTAACAATAATGAGATCAAAATTGATAGGTCGCAAGCTATAAAAAATCTTAAAGCCATTTTAAATGAATTTTCAGTGGTAATTTTGAGTGGAGAAGCTGGCGGTGGGAAAACTGCTGTTGTAAAAGATTTTTATGAACAAATTAAAGAAGTAATGCCATTTTTTGTTTTCAAAGCTATCGAATTTAATATTCATAACATCAATCAAATGTTTACTAATTATGGACATTTCACATTATTTGATTTTATTAAAGAACATCAAGATGTTGATGAGAAATACATAGTCATTGATTCTGCTGAAAAATTATCTGATATTGAAAATCAAGAAGTTTTTCAAGAATTTTTGTCTGCGTTGATTAATAATAATTGGAAAATAATTTTTACGACAAGATACAGCTATTTGGATGATCTTAAATTTCAGTTTATTGAAATCTACCATCTTAGCTTTCAAATAATAAATATCGAAAAACTAGATATTGCAGAAGTTACCGAACTTTCGAAAAAACATGCTTTTAATCTTCCAACTAATGAAAGGTTGCTGGGTCTATTAAGAATACCTTTCTACCTAAATGAATACCTGCAAAATTATCAAAGTATCAATAAAACAATAGATTATTCTACCTTCAGAGATCTTCTGTGGAATAAACAAATATTAAAATCGTCTTATCGTAAAAATAATATTCATATTAAAAGGGAAGAATGTTTTTTAAAAATTGCAAAAAAAAGAGCCGATGAAGGACAGCTCTTCGTGAAAATAGATGATTGTGATGGTGTAGTACTTCAGGCTCTTGAATTAGACGAAATTATACAATATGACTCCAATGCTGGTGGTTACTTTATTACACATGATGTTTATGAAGAATGGGCTTTAGATAAAATTATTGAAAGAGAATTTACTAAATCAGAAGATTATAAAAGTTTTTTTGATGCTATTGGAAGTTCTTTGCCTATTCGCAGGGCTTTTAGAAGTTGGTTATCTGAAAAACTTTTCAATAATCAAAACGAGGTAAAATTTTTAATAGAAGAGTCTATTCCTGGTAATGAAATTAAAAGTTTCTGGAAAGATGAAATATTAGTTTCAGTATTATTATCTGACTATTCTGAAACATTTTTTCAATTATTTGAGAATAAACTTTTAGAAGAAAACCAGCAACTCTTAATGAGGATTATTTTTCTTCTAAGGATAGCTTGTAAAGAAATTGACGAAGATTTTTTAAAACTTCTTGGTCTACAAAAAACAGAAGGTATTACATTAAAAACTCTTTTTACAAAACCAAAAGGTAATGGTTGGAATTGTGTAATAAGTTTTATACATAAACATAAAGAAGTAATTGGTTTTTATAATGTATATGTTATTCTTCCATTACTTGATGATTGGAATAATAAAAACAAAGAAGGAGAGGCAACAAAAAGAACAAGTCAAATAGCCTTGTATTATTATGAGGAAATACAGAAAAACGGAGGTTTCCGGGATAACGATGATAAAAAAGGACAATTAATTAGGGTAATTCTACAGGGTGCTTCAGAAATTAAAGAGGAGTTGAAAAATATTTTTGACAAAGTTATCACCCAAAAACAAACAAGCTATAGAGATAAATATTATGAATTAATTAAAACAATTTTAACATCAATTACAGATAACTTTGAAGTTATAAAATGCCTTCCGAATTATGTAATTAAATTAGCAGATTTATTTTGGTTTCAAATTCCTGAAAAAGAAGGAAGATATTTTGATGTAAGAATTGGAGTTGAAAAATATTTTTGTCTTTCCGAAAGGCATGATTTTGATTATTTCCCCTCAAGTGCATTTCAAACTCCAATTTTCCAACTTTTGAGATTTGCGCCTAAAGCAACAATTGATTTTATTTTATCATTTATAAATAAAACAGTTGAATGTTACGCAAAATCCGAACTTAAAAATGAAGTAGAAGAAATAGAGGTACTTATTAATGAAAAAGAGATAATAAAACAATATATAAGTAATAGACTTTGGAATATGTATAGAGGAACCCAGACTTCTACTAGTCTTCTTGAATCAATTCATATGGCATTGGAAAAATGGTTGCTTGAAAATGCGAAATCAACATCTAAAGAAGTTTTAGAAAGTTGGTGTCTATATCTTATTAAAAATTCAAAATCAGCTTCAACAACTGCGGTAGTCACAAGTGTGGTTCTTGCTCAACCTTACAAGCTTTTTAATATCGCAAAAATACTTTTTCAGACAAAAGAGTTTTTTCTTTATGACTCCAGCAGAATGATGTTTGATCAACAGCAAAAGAGCCGACTAGTAGCGTTAAAAAATAATTTTCCAAGTAACTACAGAAATGAAATATATGAAAATGAAAGGATTAAGGCATGCGAGGATTCACATAGAAAGCTCTCATTAGAACATATTGTGGTCAATTATCAATTTTTTAAATTAAAAGATGAAAGTGAAGATGAAGTCAAGGAAAGACAAAAAACAATTTGGAAAATTTTGGATAAATATTATGAAAAGCTTCCCGATAAAGCTAAAGAAAATGAAGCTGATAAGACTTGGAGATTGTACTTAGCAAGGATGGACAGAAGAAAAATGAGCCCTGAGGTTGAAGAAAAGGATGGCCAAATTTTAATAAAATTTAACCCAAAAATTGATGCAAAACTAAAAAAATATAGTGAAGATTCTTTACGAAAAAGTTCTGAGGCAATGAAATATACATCATTAAAATTATGGGCAATTTATAGGTTCGAAAAGAATGAAGGTGAATACAAGCAATATCAGCAGTACGAAAACAATCCACAATTGATAATTACAGAAATAAAAGAAATTATCGAGGGGATAAAAAACAAAGGAAAAGATAGTTTTTTCTTATTTAATCACTCAATTCCTGCATACGCCTGTTCTGTTTTAATACGTGATTTTTTTGATAAGTTAAATTCTGAGGAAAGAGAATTTTGCAAAGCAGTAATTATCGATTTCACATCCATCCCACTTAAAACCGAAGATTATCATTATCAAATCTCTGATGGTACTGAACCTTCTATTATTATTTTACCGCTTCTTACAATGTATTTCCCAAATGATAAAGAAGAAGTAAAATCACTCTTACTTTTATTATTATTGAATCCATGGAGAGAAATATCAACGTATGCGGTTCGTGGTATTCTCCAGGATTTATGGAAAATAAATTTTGAAGATGCCCATTCTATATTTTTAGGATATCTAAAATTAGCGCCGAAATATGATAAATTAAGAGAGAAAATACGAAAAGAAAATATCAATAGGAATATTTATAAAATTTCAGAATTGCCGGTTGTAGGATGTTTTGTAAAAAAGTATAAAAACGAACTGAAAAGAATTGCCTTAAATAGAATTACTTATGATGAATTGAGTAGTTTACAAAGGTTAGATTTAAAAACTTTAAATACAGCATTCGAGATTTTACCGCTAAAAACAGAATATATAGATCATAAGAAATTCTTAAACGTTATCTTTCCTATTTTTTCTAAAAAACCACTCATAGATGATGATAGAATTAATTATTCTCTTAAAAATAGATTTTTAGAGAAATTTGCATACTTTATTTTAACTTCCAAAAAGAAAGAAATCGAAATCTATTTAAAACCTTTTATTAAGAATTTTACCAATTCAAGAGATATGGCTGATTTTTTCCAAGAGTTTATTTCTGTAGAAGACAGATTAAATCAATATGAAGAGTTTTGGATTGTTTGGAACGCTTTTTATGGGAAAATAGTTGATCTTTGTAAAGATAGCAAGTCTCATTATTATGCAAATGAGATTATACATAACTATCTTTTGGCATGGCAATATTGGAAAAAAGATGCAAAAGAATGGCATACATTAAAGGAAAAAGAAAAATTATTCTATAAAAAAGTTGCTCAAGATATAGGGGATTATCCTGCTGTGCTATACTCAATTTCAAAAGTTCTTAATGATATTGGTAGTAATTTTTTAGAAAATGGGATTTTTTGGGTAAGTGATATTTTGCAAAAAAACAAGAATTTGTTTTCCGAGGAATTAGAGATAAATACTATATTTTATATTGAAAATATTGTCAGAAGATATATTTTAACGAATCGCCAAAAAATTAAAAAAATTCCAAAAATAAAGAAGGATATTCTTATTATACTTAACTTTTTAGTAGAAAGAGGATCTGTAACAGGATACTTGTTAAGAGAAGATATTTTGTGAGGGATCCTGATTAAAGTGATGCCACCTTTGCTTGGTAACTATCATCACTATATTATTGTAGTTTAAAAGAAAGATAAGATCAGGCGTCATAAACTCACAAAATCTAAATCTAAAAGAGAATGGCTTCATGATTAAATCGAGGGAAAATGTGAGGTTATGAGGACACACAAAAGACAAATTGTTAAGTCAAGAGAACTTTTCATTTTGTAAGTGGCTAGAAGTTGTAATATTGTTAGTGTAAATAAATAGAAAATTAAAGAGGAGTCTTGTAAATATGAGAAAAAGTAGGGATCGGTGGGATATTAGTAATAGATTATCTACAAAGACAAAGCTTGAAATATTAAAGAAATGCTTTGGTGTGTGGCTTTCAATTTTGATATGATAAGAAGGTGAAAATTATGAAAAAATTAAAAGTGGATATGGAAATGATTGCTAATGCTATGGAAGATGTGGCTCGAATGGATATGGATTACTATCTTGATAAAGAAACAGGAGAGGTTATAGTTATCTCAGAGGAAACATTTAGATATGCCCAAGAAGAAGATGAAGATAAGATAAGAGAAAGTTTACCTGATTGGCAGAAAGAGGATATTAACTTAGCCCAGGATATATTATTTAATAACCCTGATCGTTATATTTGCATCTCTGAGAGACCATCATATGAAGGATATAATTTAATGGTTGAATTTGCCGAGAAGGTGGAGGATGAATTATTGAGGGAAAAATTGTATATATCTTTAGATGGAAAGGGAGCTTTCAGGCGGTTTAAAAATGTAATAGCAGATTATCCGGATTATAGAGAAAAATGGTTCAAATTTAGAGATGAAAGGCTTAATGAAGAAGTTATTGAGTGGTTAAATAGTATCGGAATCGAACCTGTGTAGAGAATGGTCACCGTTGGAGTTAAACCTTTTCAATAAAAATATTGCGGAGAAATGATCCTTCTGAGAGCATTCATTCAATTACCCCTTTAATGATAGAGAAGGAGATTTACCGGGCATGTCAAAATTTTAAAGTAGAGGAAAACAATCTGGAAATTGTAGAAAAAAAGCTGAAACATCTTTTAAAAAATATTTAGGGGGGAGTCCCTTCTATCAAAAAGCTTAGAAAGAAGATAAATAAAATTACCAATCCTTTTGGTAAAAAATTAATCAATAAAATGATAGATTATTATATTAAAACAGGCAAAATGTAATAAAGATAAAAAACTAAGAAAGATAATAGGGTCTATAGAGACCTGTTCTTCAGCCAATTAAGTATTTCTTTTTTGAAATCCTTGAAAAGTTCTAATTTTTCCAACAAATATTGATATACTCTCTTGCGGTCAATTTCCCCGTATTCGTGAACTAATATATTTCTAAAACCTGCCATACCCTCTAATCCTGAGGCTAAGTTTTCAGAAATAACCTTTCTTCTAAAAAGAATAGAAACTGCTTCTTGATTATCTTCCGGTTTCTCACAGGCTTCTTCAATAATCATCAAATTTAAAGTATCCAGAACCACTTGACAACTCAATTGTAAGTAGCGCTCCGCTAATCCATAAAGATGAAAGTCTTCCAAAAACTCCTCTGGACTTTTTATTTCTTTTTTTAATTGTTTAAGATTACTAAGGTATCCATCTAATAGCTGCAACTTTTCGAAGATTTTTTGGCGGGTTATCTCGCTCATAGGGCCTCCTTAAGAGACCTTTGGAGGTAGGCTTCATTGTATTCTTTAATAAAAGGTCGAAAATCATAATATTCCTGCATAGTTTTTAATTCAAAGTCAATCCTCTGGGCATGGTCCCTCTCTAAAATTACCTTTCCTTCTTTAATAATAACGAATTTAAAGAATATTGATCTTACTTCATTGAGAATAATTATCTCAACTCTCTTTTGTAAAAGGGATTGGATTTTCTCTATTAAAAAAAGGCGTTTTTTAAAAAAATCTTTGACCTCTTTCTCTTCAAGGTAAAAAGCCAGATCTATATCACTTTCTAAATTGGTCTTTCCCAAAGCTACCGAACCAAAAAGATAGCCAAAAAGGATTCCTTTTTCATCTTTTAGAGCTAATTTTAATTTATCTTTAATTTTAGAAATATATTTTTCCATCTTTTATCTACCTTTACAACCCATATCTCTTTTTATAAAAGTTTTATATCACAAGTCTAAAATATGGTCAAGTCCAATTTTTTCTGGAAAAAGATTTTTTGTAAGATATCCTTTTCCGGTTTTAACCGTTTTTCTCTAAAAGCTTTTTTTAAAGAACTAATTTTAAAGGGCGACTAATATTCTCCATATCCATATTAAGATATACCTGGCCTACTGGTAGGTAAACCCCTACCTACCTTGATTATTTTTTTCTTCCCAACCATCAATCCCCTTTTACTATTTCCTTAAGGCTAAAAGGTGAGGTTCTTTTACCAGTTCTTTCTCTGGTCTTTCCAGCTGTCCCAGTTGATAGCGTAGTTCCCGCAATTCTTGCTGCTCACTAAAGCTAAGAGGAATCCTTCTTTCTTTCCAGGAAGCACGAAGGAGACTGGCCAAGGCTAACTTTAAGCAACTCTTCTCATCAAAGAAGCGAGGGAGCACTTTACTTCTCCTCTTTTCTTCCTCGAAAGACCTCTCCACTAAATTGGTAGAGGTGATAAATTTACGGTGCCTAACCGGACACCTTAAATGATTTAAAGAGGCTTCTAAATCTGGGGCATAATAGACTGTATTCAAATAAGCTTTAACCTCAAAATAGCCTCAGAAGGGACCTTACCTAAGATGTTCATCTTTTTATGCACCAGACACCTCTGCCTTAGGGTTTTAGGGAAACATTCCTCCAGGGCACGAATAAGACCAGGGGCACCATTGGAGGTCCCCAATACCGGATCAGGTAATCCTCGCCTCTTGAGATCCCGAAAGAAATCTAACCAATCCTGGTAGGATTCTTTATTACCTAATTTCATCCCCAATAGGATCTTTCTTCCCTCTTCTAAGATGCCCCAGGCCACCAGAATCCCTTCTTTGGTGGTCTTATACCTTCTCATGGCTTCATAGACTGCATTATTCTTCCAATATAGAGGAGATTGCTCTATAATAAAAATGATTTGGAGTACTTTTTTATATGAGGCAGCGATAAAATTTGGAGTACTTTTTTGGTGAGGCAATTCGTTGTTGACAAATTGTAAACAATCAAGTTATAATACAAAAAATAAAAAAGGTAAATTTTTATCTTGCTTAGTAGTATTATAGATTCAACAAAATTGTTATCCCTCAAAGACAAGGCTTATCAGACCATAAAATTAGAAATTATAATAGGCAATCTTAAGCCTGGAGTATTTTTAATTGAAGAAAAAATAGCTAAAAGTATGAATATAAGTCGTGGTCCTATCCGAGAGGCATTAAACAGATTAGAAAAAGAAGGTTTTGTTACTATTATTCCACATAAGGGTACCATGGTTTCTAATATTACTGAACAAGAGGTGAAGGACATATCTAAAATCAGGAAAGTACTCGAACCTTTAGCAGCTAAAGAATCATTGCCAAAAATATCCAGTTCCGATTTAGAGGGAATAAAAACAAATTTTCTTAAACTGTTTGATAAGCCAGAAAGCAAGGAGAATAAAAATTATTTTTTTCTTTTGGATAAAGATTTCCATAAATTACTAAATAAAGAATGTGGGAATAGAAAGCTTATAGATATCTTGGATAATTTTGGAGACCACACCAATTGGTTTATCAATTTATTTATTAAGAATTATCCCTACAAAGAATCCATAAAAGATCATCTATATATTATTGAAGCCATTGAAAAAAAAGAAGAAGATTTAGTTGCATCAACAATTATAAAACATTTGGAGCGTATAACGAATCTTATAATTTCAGAAATTATTTCTTGATTAATATAAATAAAAATATCTTAAAAAAATAAATAGGTTTCTAATAACAATAAAAAAAGTTTGGCTTTAAAACAGGTAATATAAGAAATGAGGTTCATTGGTTTCTATAGGTAAAACATTTTAGATTGGACATCTCAAATTAAATTAATTTAAGACTAATTATTTTATTTTTTAAATTAAATTTGTTGACAATTTGTTGACAATAAATGGTTTATTTGAAAAATAGATTTATTTTATATGAATAAAAATGCCCTCAAATTATATTAAGATTAGTTTCTAAGCACTATTAAAAGAATTTATATAAGGAGGTTATTTAGATGGCTTGGAGAGTTGGTATAGATATTGGTGGGGCTTTTACTGATTTTTACACTATAAATTCAGAAACTGGTAAAACATCATGGTTAAAAATTGAATCAACACCTCCCAATTTTGAAATAGGCGTTATTCAAGGAATTGAAGAATTAGAAAAACAAGGAATTTATATTAAAAATGTAAGTCAAATCATTCATGGCCAGACGGTAGTTATAAATACAATTATTACAAGAAGTGGATCGAATGTTGGATTTATAACCACAAATGGTTATGATATTTTAGAAATTCAGAGGGCAAACAGAAGAGATATTTTTAATTTTAAATATAAAAAACCTACTCCATTCGTATCTGGTTATATGGTTGAACGAGTAAGTGGTTATATAGATGCCGATGGCAGCATACATAAACCTCTTAAAGAAAATGAAATTAAAAAAGCCACTGAATCAATATATAAAAAAGGAGCTGAATCATTTGCTATTGGATTTATAAATAGTTATTGTAACACCTCTCATGAACTCAAAGCAAAAGAAATTGTTGAGAAAACGCTTAAAGAAAATGGGGTAGAAAAATCATTTGTTACTATTTCAAGTGATTTGAGTCGTGAATGGAGGGAGTACGAGAGATTCAATACGGCTGTATTAAATGCTTATGTTCAGCCACTATTTGTAGAATATATTGAAAAACTTGAAAAAGTACTTAAAGAAAAAGGCTTTAATGGGGTATTTTATCTAACACTTGCTTCTGGGGGAATGACAAGTATAGATTTTGCAAAAGAATATCCAATAACTACTATAGAAGGCGGTCCTATTTCTGGAATTATTGGAGGAGCAACTTTAGGTTACCTTATGAATGAAAATGATATTATTGTTATTGATGGAGGGAGCACAACAACAAAAGCTGGTCTTGCTAAACATCTTATACCGCAGGTAAATACAGAATACTGGATAGAACAAAATGAATGGAATGCAGGTTATCCAACCAGAGTTCCGGCAATAAATATTAACGAAATTGGCACTGGAGGAACTAGCATAGTGTGGGTTGATGAAGCTGGCAACCTTCAAGTTGGGCCAAAGGCAGCTGGTTCAAGGCCAGGGCCTGCATGTTATGAAATGGGAGGAGAAGAGCCAACATTAACAGATGCTTATGTTGTTACTGGCTATTTGAATCCTGAATACTTGTTAGGAGGAAAGCTTAAAATAAATAAAAAATTAGCTGAAGATGCATTCAATAATGTTGCTAAACAATTAAAACTTGATATTAGAGATGTTGCCTATGGAGCTATTATGGTTGCAAATGATAATTCTTCGAATCTTATAAGGTTAATTTCAATTAGAAAAGGGTTTGATCCGAGAGAATTTACATTGATTGCCCATGGCGGTTCTGGGCCAATGATAGCTCCATTTATTGCAAAGGAACTCTCAGTTTCAAAAATAATAGTGCCTACGATTCCTAGTGGAGTTTTTAATGCATGGGGAATGATCGGTTTAGATATAAGACATGAATTAGTTCAAACAAATATTATTTCGATTGAAGAATCTGAAGGATTTATAAATCTTTTAAATATTACTTTTAAAGATCTCGAAAATAAAATAAAAAATGTTTTTGAAAGTGAAGAAATAAATATAAGTAAAATTGAGATTCAGAGATATTTAGACATACAATATGAAGGTCAGGCACATACTCTAAAAGTTCAATGTCCAAACGGGGTACTGAGGATAAAAGAAATAAATAAAATTATAAAGGCTTTCCATGATGCTCACTTTAGAGAATATGGTTTTAATTTAAATAACAGTGGAATAGAAATAGTTAATTTTCATGTAGCTGGTTTGCATAGAATTGAACACCCAAAGATTGAAAAACAAATAAATCATAATCTACTTGAAAATGCTTTGCTAGGAGAAAGAAAAGTATATAATGGCAATGCAGAATTATTAATGAAAATATACAAAAAAGAGAAACTCCCAGCTAAGGTTTTAATTGAATCACCATGTATAATCGAGGGGAATACCTCTACTATCATTGTTACTGAAAATTTTAGTACATATCATGATGAATATGGGAATCTTATTATGTTAAATAAAGAATAAATATAAGTAAGAAGAGTTGTATTTGAGACATAAATATGAAAGTTGTTTTTATTGAGTATATCTGAAAATTTATATAACATTGTGATTTTAATTTAGCAGGCAATAAAAGATTATAATAATAATAAATAAAATTTCATATTCTTATATTTAATATTAATAATTAACCAAAAAAACATCATTATTAATTGAAGAGGTAATAATAATGAAGAAAGATATAGTATCTATTAGAATTATTAAAAGCTCATTAGATAATATAGCTAAGGAAATGTTTTGGGTAACCATAAAAACAGCTAAGAGTAGCATCATATATGAAACGTATGATTTTGCCCCAGCAATTACAAATGCTAAAGGTGATCTGATATCTATTGGAACAGGTATACCAGTATTTTTAGGAGTAATGGCTATGGTTGCAAAAACAGTTACAGAAGATATTGAGAAACACAAATTGGGTTTAAGTCCAGGAGATATCTTTGTGATAAATGATCCTTATAGAATTAGTACCCATCTTAATGATGTCGCTTTAGCAATGCCAATATTTTACAAAGATAAAATTATTGCAATGGGGACTATAAGAGGTCATGTAAATGATGTGGGAGGAATGAATCCCGGTAGTTGGGGTCCAAATACAACTGAAATATATCAAGAAGGGTTAATCATTCCAACATCTCACTTTTATAAGCAAGGCAAATTAAACATAGAAATAACAAGAATGCTATTACATAATAGTAGAATTCCTGATTATATTTATGGAGATCTAGAAGCTTTTGCTGCTGCATTAAGATATGCTTATAGTAGGATAAATGATCTTTGCGATAAATATGGAGAAAATCTTGTTTGTGAGGCAATGGAAGATAGAATAAATGATGGTAGAATTATAGCTAAAAACAGATTAAAAAAATTGGTAAAAGGAGAATTTTTTGCTGAAGAAAAAATAGAAAAATATGAAGGAATGGAGGAAGATATTAGAATAACAGCAAAGGTTAAAATTACAGATGAAAAGTTTATTGTAGATTTTACTGATAATCCACCTCAGGTAAAAGCTCCTATTAATACGACTTATGCTGGAATATACACTGCTGTTGCAACAGCTTTTACTGCAGTAACAGATCCTCATGTAGATCTAAACCAAGGATACTTAGAATATATTGAAGTTATATGTCCAGAAGGAACTATATTTAATGCTCTTCCCCCAGCTCCGGTAAGTTGTTATTGGGAAACTACATTTTACGCAGTAGATTTAATATGGAAAGCCCTAGCTGTGCATATACCTGAAAAGTTAACAGCTGGTCACTTTCTATCTGTAGTAAGCGAGACAATTAGTATGATTGATCCAAGGGATGGAAAGTATAAAATATTATGTGAACCAAACCCAGGTGGATGGGGAGCGGGAATTGATAAGGATGGTGAATCATGCCTTGTTTCGGCTGCAGATGGTGAGACTTATTGTCATCCAGTAGAAATCATTGAAAGAGATTATCCAATAAGAGTTGAATGTATGAGATTTAATACGGAGGATGGTATTGGTAATGGCACATATAGAGGTGGTTTTGGAATGAGGAAAGATTATAGAATACTATCGGATGAGGCAAATTTAGTATGCTCTATTAATAGAATTAAGTATCCTCCCTGGAGTATTAATGGCGGTGAAAATGGTTCGTGTAACCATATAGTTGTAACTAGAGATGGCAAAGATATTTGGGATGGAGGTAGACAGTCTAATTTTATATTAAAAAAAGGTGATGTTGTTAGTATTAGAAGTGGTGGTGGAGGGGGATGGGGTGATCCTTTAAAAAGGGATCCTAACTTAGTTCTTAAAGATTACAAAGATGGATTGATAAATATAGAAACTGCAAAAAATGTATATGGAGTAATAATCGATATTAATAATCTTGTAATAGATATAGATAAGACAAATAAGCTCAGGGCAAAGATAAAAAAAACTGACTAAGTGGTAATTAAATGTAAAAATATTAAAATATTCATGGCGAAGTGATGACAAAAAAATATTTTAAATTTTAAATAAAGAAAGGAGGTTAAAGTTAAATTATGCATATTCCTTAGTGTATTAAGGAGATAAAGATAATTAATTAGATTAGTAAGCGAGCATGTAAAAATATTATGGTGAGGATTGGTATAGGCAAAATTATTGTTTAATTTTAATAAAGAAAGAAAAGCTGCTTTTTAGGAGGTAAAGAGTATGAAATTTTTAAAAAATTTGAATATGGCTGTAATCTTGCTTGCTGTTATAACCACAATATGTTTTTCCCCCTGTTTTAGTATGGCAACCGAACAAAATTTAGTAGTGATAAGTGCTATGCCAGTAATATTACCTGATCCAGCTTTGGCTATGGATTGGTATGACTTACAAGTACTATACAACCTGTATAGCCCATTAGTTTATCCTACTCCTGAAGGAACAATAAGACCACATTTGGCAGAGTCTTGGGAGCCAGTGGATGGTAAGCTTGATCACTGGAGATTTAAGTTAAGAGAGGGAGTTAAGTTTCACGATGGCAGTGAATTGACATCTGAAGATGTTGAGTTTTCAATGAACAGGTTTATTGAAATGAAGCAAGGTTTTTCTAGTATATTGGGTAAAGTAACTGCAAATGCCATAGATGATTATATGATTGATTTTACATTAGATAAACCTAATGCTATATTTCCAGAGACTTTAACACTATTTTTTCCATTAAATAAAGACCTTGTTTTAGAAAACATAGAAGATGGTAAATATGGGGAGTTTGGTGATTATGGTGAAAATTGGCTATTAACACATGATGCAGGTAGTGGACCTTACGTGATGGCAAGACATGAAATGGGTGAATCGATGGATGCGATTAGATTTACAGAATATTTTCTTGGATGGGAAGATTGGGAAGCCAACGAAGAGCCTATTGAGAGACTTAAATTTATTATGGAGACTGAGACGTCAACACTTATGATGATGCTTAAAAACAGACAATTACATTTAGAGGCTGATGGTGGCTTTAGTCGACAAGTATTTAAAGAAATAATGGAATCAGAAACCTTAAACCTAAATCAGGCTTTTCCACAGGTTATCACTGTATGGATGAATACAAAATTACCACCTACAGATGATGTGCATTTTAGAAAGGCAATCTTGTATGCGTATGACTATGAGGCAATATTAGGTGAATATGAACCATTTGGGGCTAGAGAAACAGGAATTTATCCATCAACTCTACCAGGGTATATAAAAATACCACCGCAACCTAGAAAGCAAAACTTGGAAAAGGCTAAAGAAGAACTATCTCTATCAAAATATAATCCTGCAGATGTAAAAGTTGTATTCCACTATTGTGGAGGTCTAGAATTTGAACAAGAAATTTGCCTACAATTACAAGCTGATTTATCAAAGTTAGGGATAAATGTGGAGATAGTTGGTCCACCCTGGGCACAATATGAAGCTGAATGTGGAAATGCTGAGACAACTCCAAATCTTACAATATTTAGATTTCCATTGAACTACATATCTGCTGATTCCTTTATATATTTTATGTATCATCCAGATAATGTAGGAGGAATATATGCAGCTCATTGGTACGAAGATGAAGATTTAGGTAATTTAATTGGTCAGACAAGAGAAACATTTGATTTTGAGGAAAGGCATGAATTATATCAGCAAATTCAGGAAAAGATAGCGGCACAGGTTCTTGCGTTTTACCCTTATGAAATTCCTGCCTTATTCACTAGTCAGAGTTATTTGATTGGTCCTAAAGAAACATTTCCTGTAGTTGGACCAACAATTAATATGCATAATTGGAGAATAAATCTAAAAACAGGGAAATAAATAAACAAACTAAACATGTTTTAAAATAAATTGGGAAGGAGGGGGTCAGAGATATGAAAGATATCCTCCCCTTCCCCTTATAATTGTTTTAGGGAGATTCTAAAAAATAAATGGGTAAACATATTATTTTAAGGATTTTACAAGCAATAGTAGTTTTATTTGGTTTATCTATATTAATATTTTTTATAGCAAGGATTATTCCAGGAGACCCTGCTAGGTTAATATTGGGTCCCCTTGCTACTAATGAACAAATTAAGGAGCTTACCGAAGAAATGCATCTAGATAAACCATTTGTTGTACAATACTATTACTGGTTAACATCTCTATTGCAGGGGGATCTAGGAAAATCTTTATATACTCGTCGATCGATAACTACAGATTTAAAAATGTTTGTACCGGCAACCTTGGAATTAATGTTTTTTTCTTTCGTTATATCATTAATTATTGGTCAAGTGATGGGTGTTTTTGCAGGATATTTTAGAGACTCTTGGTTTGATAATCTTTTTAGGGTATTTTCATATATTGGCATTGCTACACCAGCATTTGCTATAGCTATATTCGCTTTGATAATTTTTAGCTATACTCTGAACATTGCTCCAGCGATAGGAAGGATTGGTTTATGGCTAGATTCCCCACCCCAGATAACTGGATTATTTGTAATTGATAGTATATTAACTGGTCAATGGAGAACTGCTTTTGAAGCATTCAAACATATATTATTGCCAGCGATAAGCCTTGCAATAGCAAATATAGCTCAAGAGGGTAGAATTACACGTTCTTCTATTATTGATAATTTACAAAAAGATTATATCATTGCTCATAAAGTACATGGTATTCCTACAAGGATAATTATATTTAAATATCTATTAAAGCCTTCTCTTGTGCCAACTGTCTCAATAATGGGTTTAGATTTTGCCTGTCTTCTTGCAAATGCTTTTCTAGTGGAAACGGTATTCATGTGGCCTGGTATTTCTCGATACGGAGTTACTGCTATGCTAAATAAAGATCTTAATGCCATAATTGCAGTAGTTTTATTTATAGGAATATTGTATTCTTTAATGAATTTAATTGTTGATATTGTGGTATCCTATCTTGACCCTAGAATTCGTTTGCAAAGGGGAGGTATATAAATCATTGACTAATAGGAATTCTTTTATTAACATTTTTTCAAAAACCAAAAGAAGACGTAGTTTTTCTAGAGGATGGTATAATTTTTCTAGGAATCCTCTATCAGTAGTTGGGATGATTATTTTGCTTTTAATTATTTTTGCTGCGATTTTTGCTCCATACATTACTCCTTTTCCAGAACATGCTGGAGCTTTTACAAATTTTCGTGAAGCAAGTAAACCTCCAAGCTCGACTTATATTTTTGGAACAGATAGTATAGGTAGAGACATTTTCACTCGCGTTATTTTTGGATACCGTTTTTCTTTAATCCTATCTATTGTAGTGCTCGCTTTAAGTATTCCGCCAGGGGTAATTTTTGGTCTTATTGCTGGTTATTACCAGGGAACGTGGATAGAAATTATCATTATGCGAATCACAGATGTATTTATAGCTGTTCCACCGTTTGTGTTAGCACTTGCAGTTGCTGCAATGTTAAGCCCTAACTTATTTAATCAAATGATGGCTATATCGTTTGTTTGGTGGACCTGGTATTGTAGGTTAGTATACACAATGACCACTTCTTTATGCCACGAAGATTTTGTAACTGAAGCAAAGCTTGTCGGGGCAAGCAAAACTCATATTTTATTTAGAGAGATACTTCCAAATTGTATGGGTCCCATTTTAACAAAGATGACTTTAGATATGGGTTTGGTGATTATAGTTGGATCTTCTTTGAGTTTTATTGGTTTAGGAGTTCAGCCACCTAAATCAGATTTAGGTACGATGATTGCAGAAGGAGCAAGGAGATTACCTAGTGAATGGTGGGCTGCTGTTTTTCCAGCAATCGCTATTATTGTTGTTATACTTGCATTCAACCTTTTAGGAGATGGATTGAAGGATGTGTTTAATATTGAGGAGGTTTGATAAATGATGGTGCCGTTATTGGAGGTAAAGGATTTATACGTCCAATTTAGTGTATTTGAGGGAGAACTTAAAGTACTGAATGGGGTAAATTTAAAAATTAATGAAGGGGAAAAGATTGGATTGGTTGGAGAGGCTGGTTGCGGAAAAACAACTACTATGAAATCAATTTTAAGAGTTCTTCCTACTCCTGTAGCAAGAATATCCAAAGGTGAAATTATTTATAAGGGGAAAAATATTCTTAATATGAAACCTAGTGAGATACAAAATATAAGAAGAGGTGAGATTACTGCAATATTTCAAGATCCTCTTACTTCCCTCAATCCAGTATTTACTATTGGGCAACAGTTAGGTGATGTTATAAAATATGCATCCAGATATCAAGATCATCTGGACAAGAAAGAGATATTTTCTAAGTCCGTTGCTGCGCTTAAAGAAACTGGCATGCCAGATCCAGAAAGGATTTTAAATAACTATCCAGTGCAATTAAGTGGGGGGATGCGGCAAAGAGTCTGCATTAGTGAAGCACTTAGTACTAACCATAATCTTATTATAGCTGATGAACCCACTACATCTTTAGATGTTACAATTCAAGACCAGATTTTGCGTTTACTTTCTAAATTGGTTGAGAAGAAAAAAATGTCGATTATATTGATAACACATTCGCTTGGAGTAGTTAGAGAATTAACAGATAGAGTATATGTTATGTATGCTGGTAATATAGTAGAAACAGCACAGACAACTACACTTTTCAGCAATCCATTACACCCCTATACCCGTGGACTAATGAATGCTATTCCAAGGTTAACGGGCGAGAGGATATTTGAAGGGATTGAGGGTAGAATACCTAATTATTTATATCCGCCGACAGGTTGTAGATTTCATCCTCGGTGTAAATATAGTACAAAGGAATGTCAAGAAATTTTCCCTCTCATGTATGATACTGGAAATAATCATGAAGTTGCTTGTTTCCTTTATAAGGAAGAATTAAATTGAAAGATGAAATATTAACAATTAAGAATGTGAAAAAGTTTTTTACTACACCACAAGGTGTAGTCAGAGCGGTAGATGGGGTTAGTCTTTCAGTTAAAAAAGGGGAAACTTTTGGACTAATTGGGGAATCTGGTTCTGGTAAAAGTACACTAGCTTATGTGGTAGCAGGAATTTATATTCCTACACAAGGTAGTATTTACTTTAATAAGCAAGATATAGGCAAAGGATATAGAAAACGTTCGAAGTATTTAAAGAAAGAAATTCGAATTATTTTTCAAGACCCAGGATCATCCTTAAATCCTCGTAGAAATATTAAACAAATTATAGAATTACCCGTTAAAGTTCATAATACTTTTAAAAATAATCATAAGAACCAAAGGGTAGAAGAATTATTAGAAATGGTTGAACTACCAATAAATTATTTATATAAATATCCTCAAGAGTTAGGTGGAGGAGAAAAACAGATGGTAGCAATTGCTAGAGCTATTGCTACAGAACCTTCTCTTGTAATTTTAGATGAGCCTACTTCGGCTTTAGATGTTTCTATCCAGGCAAAAATAATTAAGATATTAATGGACTTACAAAGAAGGAATAATTTAACTTATTTATTTATTACCCATGATTTGAGTTTAATGAGAAATATTGCTTCTCGAGTGGCTATCATGTACCTCGGAAAGGTTTGTGAAGTTGCCAATACATCTGAATTTTTTAAAAAACCACTTCATCCCTATACTCAAATGCTCCTTTCTTCTATCCCAGTACTTACTAAAGAAGAAGAATTGTTAAAACCACAAAAAATAGTGCCAGTTGGAGAAATTCCAAGTCCAGTGAATGTTCCCCCTGGTTGTAGTTTTCATTTTCGCTGTTCAAAAAAAATGGATATTTGTTCACAAAAAGATCCCGAGATGGTAGAAATATCTAAAACTCATATTGTGAGATGCCATCTTTATAAAAAAATTGATTGAAATATATTTTTTCGTTACTTTAAAGTCGTTGAAAGAAGAAAAGTAATAAATAATATTAATTTTAAAGGTATTAGGAGTGTTGAATCAAAGATATATTAACAAACTTCGTGAACTTATGGTAAAAAATAATATTGATGTGATGATTATCGGTCCATCTGTTGATTTAAATTTTCTAACCGGCTTTAATCCTCATATCTGTGAAAGATTTCAAGCCTTCTTTTTCTTATCGAATGGTGAATACTTTCATATTTCTCCTCAATTATATTTTGAGGAAGCTGAAAGTCACCTGGGTAGTGATACCGAGATTTTTATGTGGAAGGATAGTGAAAATATTTTAGATGCCATAAAGGCCGCAAACTATAAATATCACTTGGAAGGAAAGATAATTGCCATAAACAATGCCATTAGAGGGATAGACTTAATTGATATAACAGAAATACTACCAGCAAAATATGTTAATGGTCACGATATATTAGAATGCTTGAGAATCAAGAAGGATAGTGCTGAAGTAGAAAAACTAAGAAAAGCTGCCCAAATTGCCGATGAAGTGATAAATGAAACCATAAACTTCATCTGTCCCGGTATTACCGAAAGAGACATTAAGAAAAAGATAGAGGAATTATTCACTCAGAAAGGAGTAAATTTAGCCTTTAATCCCATTGTTGCTTCAGGTCCCAACAGTTCTATGCCTCATTATTGTGATGATGCCAGGGTAATCCAGCAAAAAGATATCATTATTTTGGATTTAGGTTGTCAATATCAAGGCTACTGTTCTGATCTATCCAGAACAGTTTTTGTTGGTGAAATCACCGAGGAACAAAGAAAGATTTATGATATTGTCCTTAGGGCAAATCAAGCTGCGGAAAAATCCGCCCAGCCGGGTATAACAGCAGAAGAAGTAGATAAGGCTGCAAGAGATATTATTGAGAGAGAAGGTTATGGACAATACTTCCTCAATAGAACAGGGCATGGCATTGGAATCAGTGTTCATGAAGCACCTTATATTAAGCCCGGAAATAAACAGCTCCTGGAAAGAGGAATGGCCTTTAGTGTGGAGCCCGGCATCTATTTGAAAAATAGATTTGGAATACGCATTGAAGATATTGTTATAATTGGAGATGAGAGTGCTGATATACTGAATAATTTATCAAAAGAAATTATGGTGATTAAATAATTAATTATTTTGAAGATATAAAATTAAAATAGCTTTAAGGTGATTTTTTTGACTGATGGAATAATTTTTAATATCAATAAATTTGCCATACATGATGGTCCTGGTATTCGGAGCACCGTTTTCCTGAAAGGTTGTCCCTTGCGTTGTCAATGGTGT
>LDZU01010017.1_pt1 | contig 29460 bp, 25 predicted proteins | sample 615531 | NCBI WGS metagenome assembly LDZU01 (sample SAMN03408293, study PRJNA278302) | terrestrial metagenome | isolation source: oil reservoir sample SB2 | place: USA: Alaska, North Slope, Schrader Bluff formation | collected 2011-09 | reverse complement strand
AGGCATCGATGACTGATTGGGCCGGGTGGTTTCAGCCTCGTACTGTCTGCCGGGCCAGACCATGGGTTTCCGGCTACAGGGGTCATTGGCACCCCACATTCCGGCTTCGTCTCCGTAATAGATCATGGGAGCCCCTACAAATGTCATTTGCAGCACAATCATCTGCCGGTGAATTTTTAAGGTTTCTTTATCTTCGGGAGGCCGGATGTTATAATGGGGATTGTGAGCCTGGGATTTTCCAAAAAATTCACCCCAGTTTTCAAATTTTCCGATATCGGGATTGGCCAGGGCGCTGAGGAGACGCTGGGTATCGTGGGAATCGTACAGATTTTGCATGACATAGAGTGTTTCAAGGGGATAGGTATTCAACAGGGAATCCAGATCCCGGGCAAAACGGACCGGTGTGATTTTATCCCGGCGGTTTACAAAATATTTGTGGGCAATGAACGCAAAATTGTAATTCATCACCGCATCGAATTCATCCCCCTGTAAATATGGGAGTACTTTTTCCGGCGGGTCAATAATTTCAGCCGTGAGATAGGCTTCGGAGTTGATGGCTTTCACATGACTTCGCCAGGCTTTCCAAAAGGGATGTCCCACACAAAAGGCCACATCCAGACGCCAGCCGTCTATGCCGTCAGATGGATCGCCGTCCCCATTCGGGTCCATCCATCGGCGGGTTGCTTCAAAAATATACTGCCGGGGCCCCTCAACAATCCCGTTTTCATCCTCGCGGAGTTCGGGCAATTCCGCCACGCCAAACCATCCTTCATAGGTAAAAGGAGCTCCCAAAAATCCCGGAGTATCCCAGTCTGTCACACTAAACCATTCCAGGTACGCAGATTTTTTCCCGTTTTTTAAAAGATCCTGAAAGGCAAAACTTGTGATTCCCATGTGGTTGAATACACCGTCGAAAATGATTCGGATGTTCCGTCGATGGGCTTCTTTGATCAGTTTCAAAACTAATTGATCTGCTTCTGTCCAAATCCAGGTGGAAGGCTCAACCGGGTTCTCCCCGGCCATGCGCTGAAGATCTCCTTCCGGATCGGGTCCAAAGTGGACATCAATATGATGGTAACAGGCGCCATCGTATTTATGAAGGCTGGGTGCCTGAAAAACAGGATTCAGGTATATGGCGCCGATTCCCAGATCCTCCAGATAATCCAGTTTATTGATAATTCCCTGTAAATCACCGCCGTAACGCCGGCGTTGGATATTGAACCAGATATCTTTTCCATTCTCCTTTTCCCAGGGTTGGAGTTTGTACCAGTCTGCCGTCCAGGGAGATAATTGCCAGGGGGATTCGGCGTCGTGGGGCCAGGCACCTCTTAGTGACTCCTTGTCCGGATCATTTCCCGAATCTCCGTTTTCGAAACGATCCGGAAAAATCTGATACCATACGACCTTTGATGCCCATGAAGGGACCTGTTTGAAAAAAGAGTTTTCATCCATCATGCTTTCCTTCTGTTTCGGCTGACAGCCCAGGAGAAAAAGTACTATTATGAGAGCCGGAATGTTACAACGGGCCATTTTTATCCTCTGCTTTGAATGATCAAAAACCGGAAAAATATCTGATAGTTTTCAAAATGAAACCGATCAAATCCCGGGCCACTTCTCAGGGAAAACTCACCATACCAAGGGCCGATTTCCATCCAGGTGGTGATGCCGATACCGGCTTCTGAAAGCCCCGATTTTCTGTAAACCGGACCCTGCCGGTAGGATGACAGATTAAATCCCGTATAGACCGATAAAATCCAGGGCGTTTTCCAGTCCACCAGCCATTGAATTTTACCTAATCCGTACATACGTCCAGCCAGAGGATCCAAATCTGCCGTGAATTGCCACCGGAAAGGGGAAGTATGACTGATGGTGCATTTCAGGGAAGAGGTAAGGGAATCGGTCCGGCCCCACCACCCCAGGCTCCACTCGGGCTGTATTCCCAGGGATGAAAAAGATGTGTAGAATCCTCCGTATGCAGTCAGATCCCATGCGCCGCCACCCAGACTGAAATCTGCACCGGTGTACCATGGTGCCTTTCCGGGGTATAAGGTCATCCCCGGACGGATAACCAGACCGCGCCCCATCCGGTGTCCATATTCCTGTCGGGGGGATTCAATGGATAAATTGATATCATAGTCTATACAATCTGCTGCTTCCGGTATAATAAGAAGTAAAATGAGGAGGTATGCACAGATACGTTTCATATTAATGGAATTTAGAATCTTCCGCCTTCAGGAAAAATGAAAAACCGGCTGAAAAGAAAAATGCCGATGCGTTGCACACCGGCATTTTTCAACACAGGAGGGAACCTGAGAAGAAATATTTCAAAACCCTTTCGGGATTTATCCCTCAAACGCAGTATGAATATACCTATTTTTCGTTTTAAAGTGCAATAGTTCTTTTAAAAATATTTCTACCTTCTCTTTGGGGGATCGGGTTAAATTCCCGGGATACTTGATGACAAGGCATGAGATACCCGGGATGTTGTTCCCCTCCCCTTCCCTCTTGAAAAGGAGTTTTCATGTTTCAGAATGTTTCTTCCTGGCTGATGTTTGGCTTGTTTTTTCTTATCATTACCCTTTTCCTGGGCCTTGCCGATTTTTTACTCCGCCTGTTTCGGGTACATCCCCATACCACACGGCGGATTGTCCATATTCTTGTAGGGATACTGGTTTGTTTTTCCCCCATTTTTTTTCAGCATTCCCTGCCGGTTGCAACACTGGCCGGGGTTTTTATACTTGTCAACTCTTTCGGTATCCGCTACGGATTATTGAAGGGCATCCACGAAACAGATCGTGTCAGCTATGGGACAGTTTATTTTCCCATCTCATTCCTGATTCTTGTTCTCTGGTTCTGGGATAAAGATCCGGCTATTTTGCTAACGGCGATGCTGATCATGACCTTCGGCGATCCTGTTGCCAGCTGGGTGGGAGAATCCCGTAAACACCCCGTATCTTTTAAAATCTGGTCCGATAAAAAATCCCTCCAGGGAAGCATGGCTATGTTTGTGACCTCTTTTCTTGTGGCGGTAACAGGGATGTATTTTTTCCGCCGTTTTTTCGGACCGGAAATCCCCTGGAACACAGCAGTCCTTTTTGGGTTTTTTACAGCAGTATACGCGGCGGCCTCGGAAACCATTTCTCACGAGGGGACCGACAATCTGATGGTTCCCCTGGGAAGTGCCGTGATTCTGGATTTTCTTTATACCGGCAGTCCGGCCATGCAACATCAACTCATGCTCTGGATGATACTAACCGCCGGAATTGCCTGGCTTGCCTGGAAAGCAAAAACCCTTTCCCTGAGCGGTGCCGTGGGAGCCTGGCTTCTGGGAACAGTTGTCTTTGGTATTGGCGGGCTGGAATGGATGTTCCCCATGATTTTCTTCTTTGTGACTTCCAGCCTTTTTACCACAATAGGGAAACGGCATAAGAAAATTCTTGAAACGGTTTTTGAAAAAGGGGGGCAGCGGGATATTTTCCAGGTTTTTGCCAATGGAGGTGTGGGAATGCTTGCCACTCTCGGGTTCTACTTTACCCGGCATCCGGTCTGGTATATGATATTTCTGGGGAGTATCGCCGCCGCAACCGCCGATACCTGGGCTACAGAACTGGGTACATTCAGTAAACGTCCGCCGGTCAGTATCCTCAATTTTAAAAAAGTGGAAATGGGAACGTCCGGTGGTATCACACCCCTGGGGACTTTTGGTGCTCTGTTAGGATCTCTCTCCGTGGTGTTGATCGGCTGGTTTATGTGGAGATGGCGACAAGTGGATTTTCTCACCCTGGAACATATTCTCATCATGACCCTCGCCGGCTTCTTCGGGTCTGTAGCCGATTCCATTTTAGGGGCTACTGTCCAGGCCCAGTACCGGTGTCCTGCCTGTGGAAAAGTCACAGAAAAAAAAGATCATTGCTCTGAGAAAAATATCCCCCTGATCCGGGGCTGTCGACCCATGAATAATGACCGGGTCAATCTTTTGTGTACGCTCACAGGTGGCCTGTTTGCTGCTTTAGCCCTTTTGTTCTGATGAACTTCGAATAAAAAACAATCAGTCTATTTCATAAAAAGCATTTTCAGTGTGTACATCGCATAGTCCGTTTCCATCCTGCAAAAATAAATCCCCGAAGGGTGCCCTGTTCCCTGAAAAGTCACACGATATATCCCCGGTGAAAATACGTCATCCACAAGAGTCTTTACAAGATCTCCCTGAATGTTGTATATCAGGATTTTTACAACCGTGTGTTTTTGTACACTGAAGCGAATTCGGGTTTCTGCATTGAAGGGATTGGGATAGTTGGGATAGAGTTCCGTTGTCATGGGAATCCCAGGGGTTTGAATGGTTTGGATAAATGATTCCAGTTCTGTACCTACAACGGTTAATAAAGGGGTTTTACCGTCGATTTGATCTTGTCCAATCGCCCAGATGATGGTTCCGGCCAGTCCGTGATTCAGAATATAGCTGCATTTTTCTGTTATAGACTCCTGGTCGTCAAAGCTGATGATATGAGTTTGATTGGGATGCCTTAGCCAGGGTGTTTTTGTTTCTTCATCCCAATGGCGGATCCATCCTTCTTTCAAAAGAGGCTCAATTTCATAGTAACGGCGCTGGGTGCCACCTGTACTCGTCCCAAAGAGGGAAGAGGCTTGAAATTCCCATCCGTAAAAAGGAATTCCGATGCACAATTTTTCCGGGGGGACTCCTTTATCGTTCAGATAATGTTTCACGGAGCGGTCAATCCAGCCCTGATCCGTTGTGCTGATGCTGCCGTATAAAGGTGCATTGGGACCTGCTTTGTTTGTCCAGCTGCCGTAATAATCGTAGGTCATTACACCTACCCAGTCCAAAATCTGATTCATCACCGGCCAGTTATACCGGTTGTTCGCATCGGTGGAGGGTGCTGCGATACTTAATAGCAGTGGGGGATTTTGGGATGCAAAGGAGTCATACAGTTCCTGAAAAAGAAGAGTTGTGTATTTTTCTTTATCCGGAGGAGGATATTCCCAGTCGATATCTGCGCCATTATAACCGTTCTCAAGACAAAACCGGGTCAGGTTTTCTACAAAGGCCTTCCGTGCGATGGAATCTGAAGCCATGACGGCAAAACGGGGTGTTCTTGCCGGATCCCAACCACCGACGGAAATGGATATTTTTACCTGATGGTCATGACAGGCCCGGATCAGTTCAGGATCTTCTGTAAATCCACTGAAATCCAGGCGACCATCTTCCCGGGGAAATATAAATGCATGACACAGATGGGTCAGGTGTTCAAAAGGAATTTGCGTGTGGGGATTTTCTCATCAAATTGAACCTTCTGTTAAGAAGAGTTTGTTTTAATTCAAATTTAAGGATTATCCGGAAAAAATGGATGATTATGTAAAAATTTATTAAACGTAATGAGTTCTTTATCAGATGGTTGTGTATTTCTATCCTCGTGAAAATGATCGCTGGGAATATGGTATTATAAGAATATATAATTTACAATATAATCTTGACAAATATGATTAGGACATGTATCTTACCCCCGGGGTGGGGGGCGTCATCTAACCGAAATCATATATTCCATCTCTCCTATAGTCCCGGTACGAAATCAAAATAATCCTATTCATCCTATTAAAGAAGTTAGAAGCTGGAAGCTGGAAGTTCGCGTCGCTGCGCTCCTGGCGAATCAATCGAATCAATCTGCTGTCGACTGTCCACTGCCAACTGAAAAAGTGACGCGTAATGTGTGACAAGTGGTCCAATTCCCCAATCAAACCAATCAAATCAATCCCCCAATCATCCAATCCAATCAATCTATTCAATCGAATGCCGACTGTTCACTGTTGACTGTCGACTGTTTTTCACGGGGCAGGCAATCGACTACTGACTGCCCGTCAACATTTCTCTTTTATTCTATCCTCTGAAAAGTTTCTTTATATTGCACCATTATCGTCTGATCAATGATTGGAGGAAAAGATGATTAGAAAATGTGTGAGCTGTATGATCCTGCTGGCCGGATTTTTTGCTTTGAACCTTGAAGGAAATACCAGTCCGGTCCATTTGAATGGTAAACCTGTCAATAACCAACTGATCACCCGGGATCACACCGATTCAGCCCCGCTCGTTCACCGGTCTGGCTGGCAGAGAATATTGTCTGTGGCGATGAATTTATCCTGACGGGTCAGTCCAATTCACACCGTACTTTTGTTTCCGAAACCCGGCAGAACAATTTTTGCCGGACCTTCGGTGTGAAAACCACAAACTTTAATGATGATGTTTACAATCCTGCAGATACTCTGTGGACTTTGTTTCCTCTACTGGACCCAATGGAGGATCTATGGGACTTGCTCTGCAACGTAAAATCATGGGAGAGGAAGAAATTCCAACCTGCCTGTTTAATGGCGGAACCGGTGGCAGTTTAATCAGTGAGCACTTCAAAAATGAAGATAACCCCGAAGATCTGATTACAATTTATGGCAAATTGCTTTACCGGGTCAGGAAATGTGTTGTGATCAAATATAGCGTCAATCATGAATATCCATTCCTCCGTTTTCCATGAGGAGAAACATTTAACCAACAAAAGGTTATAACCCTAATATGAATAACAGACATACACCGCTGAAAAAAATCTGGTTCCGCGGATTTCTTTATTTTTTCCTCATCCTGATGCTTCTGAGTGCCGGATGTGAAAATGGAGGGAATACGGCTCCGGAAACATCCGGGGAAGGATTGACCTATCTTGAAAGCCTTTGTGATTCAGTAGCTGAGCAGACACCCGTTCCGGGAATTATTGCCGGTTACTGGTCAGACAGCTCCCAAACAGCCTGGGAATATGCCACGGGATTTGCTGATCTGGTGGAAGAAACACCCATGGAAACGGACATGTATTTTCGGATAGCCAGTATTACCAAAACCATGGTCAATACTGTTCTGTTTCAGCTGATTGATGATGGCTTATTATCCATGGGGGATACACTGTCCCAATTCAGACCGGATATCCACCGGAGTCATTCTATCACATTGCTAATGTTATCAGATATGACGAGCGGCATCGCTGATTATTCCACACACCCCCGTTTTATGGAAATGACACTGGTGGATCCCCTCCATGTGTGGCCCCCCGATTCCCTGATAGCCCTGGGTACTTCATTAACCCCCTTATCCGAACCGGGGGAAACCTGGCATTACAGCAATACCAATACCGTTATCCTGGGACGCATTATTGAGCAAATGACCGGAAGAACACTTTCAGAAGAATTGAACAACCGGATTTTTGAACCGTGCGGGTTATTTCATACCTCATTTCCCGAGTCAGGTAATGATATGCCTGAACCTCATCCCAAAGGGTATTATATCGGTGAAGCATGGCTACCTTTCGACTGGTCGGAATCCTATGATATCTCCGTCGCCTGGGCTGCAGGTGCTGTGATTTCCACGCTTCAGGATTTGCGGGTATATGCCGCATGTCTTACAGACGGAGCACTTCTTTCCACGGAAAGCCACACCTTTCGCATGAGTCATGAAGTGCCGACAACAATTGAGGGGGGATATTATGGTCCCGGTATCCTTCGCTATGAATCCTGGTATGGCCACCTGGGTGGGCTTCCGGGTTTTACATCCGTAATGCTTAGAAATCCCCAAACAGCTGAAACTATTATCATTTTTTATAACGCCCAGCTAACCAATCATCAACCTGCCGATCTGGCGAAAAAGATGATCGATTATCTGTCAAAATCTCCACTTGCCGGTTCCAGTCCTGATTAAGACTTTCGACTTACACGTTGAAAGCGTATATTTACGGGTTAATTAACTTTGAAAATGATGAAAACAATGAAAAAGAAAATATTTCTCTCCACGTTAACTATCTTATTGTTGGCAACTGCCATCTTTTACCCTAAAATCTCTGCTTCCGTTGATGATTTATATCTGAAAATTGCAGTTATGAATGACATCATTTCTATCATCAACGAAAGTTATGTGGATGAGGTAGACTGGGCCAAAACGATGGAAGGGGCATACCGAGGGATGCTGGAAGAGCTGGATCCCCACTCTGTCTACATCAATAAGGATAAACTGAAAACTGTCAAAGAGGAATTTCAGGGAAACTTTCAGGGGATTGGCATTGAGTTTGATATTATTGATGGATATATAACGGTTATATCTCCCATTGTAGGTACTCCTTCCGAAAGGGTGGGATTGCAATCCGGGGATAAATTCCTGAAGATTAATGGTGAATCAGCGTATAAAATCACTCAGGAAGAAACCTTTAAGAAACTCAGGGGACCCAAGGGGACATCCGTTACCCTGACAGTAAAACGGGTGGGAGAAGAAGAACCGTTTGAAGTGGAAATTATCCGGGATGACATTCCCATTTACTCCGTCCTTGCCCATTTTCTTATTGAGGAAAACGTGGGGTATATCCTGGTAAACCGTTTTTCTCAAAAGACAGCCGAAGAATTTTCTGATGCCCTCCACGATTTAAAAGCACAGGGCATGGAGTCTTTAATCATTGATTTACGCTATAATGGCGGGGGATATATGAACGAAGCGGTGGAAATGCTGGATCATTTTCTGAATGCCGGTGATATGATCGTCTATACCAAAGGCCGTTTACCCAATGCCAACGAAGAATTTTATGCCACGGGGAAAGGTGAGTTTAAAGACCTGCCTGTTGTGGTTATGATCAACCGGGGTTCAGCCAGTGCTTCGGAAATTGTCAGTGGAGCCCTTCAGGATCTGGACCGGGGTATGATTATTGGGGAGACGAGTTTTGGAAAGGGGCTTGTTCAGCGTCAGTGGCCCTTGAAAGACGGATCAGCTGTCCGGGTGACCGTTGCCCGATACTATACACCATCCGGCAGATTGATTCAGCGTCCATACGACAATGGACTTCAGGATTACTATGAATCCATTATATTGGCAGATGAATCCGATTCAACAGCTTTGGAGACAACGGGTAAACCGGTATATAAAACCAAAGCCGGAAGAACCGTTTACGGAGGCGGAGGTATTACACCCGATGTGCTGGTCAAAAGACATCTGAACCTGTCAAAGCCTACCTTAAAGGTCTTTCAGCACAGCGACCGGCTCTTTTTTAAATTTGCCCAGGAATTAAGTAAAGAGTATCCCAGTCCCCCTGCTGATGCCGAGGACTTTATCTTTAATGGGGACCTTCCTGAAAATTATCTTGAAGATTTTCTTTCTTTTATAGGGGATAAAGTTGAATCTTTGGTCCTTGAAGACCTGCAAAAAGATAAAGATTATGTTGAGATGCAACTGAAATCGGAGATGGCCAAAATGTGGTGGGGGAACAACGCATTTTACAAGGCGCGCCTCCTTGCCGACAATCAGTTTGAAGCTGCGCTGGAGCACATCCCCGATGCTAAAGCACTGCCGGGATTAAAGCCCTAAGCCATGTTAAAAAGAATTGACATTAAACATTGCTTTGAGTAAAATGACTAGCAATGATGTTTGACACAACTTTTCAATTAAGATCGGAGGTTCATATCCATGGTTGAATTATTTGTAAAGGGCGGTCCGTTTATGCCCTGGATACTTGGTGTGTTCATTTTTGGACTCATCATTGTATTTGAACGGTTTTATTCTCTTACGGCTGCCGAACTCAGAACCCGCTCATTCCTGAAGAAAATTGAAACGATTCTCAGGGAAGAAGGCCCGGAAACGGCAAAGGAAGAATGCGAAAAATCCAGCAGTCCGGTTGCAGCGATTTATCATGAAGCTCTTAGCCGTTTGGATCAGGGGCTGGAACGGGTGGAAAAAGTGATTGATTCTGCCGGCGCTCTGGAAATGGCTTTTCTGGAAAAGAATCAGATCTGGCTTACCACCGTTGTGACCATTGCTCCCATGCTTGGATTTATCGGAACGGTGTCCGGTATGGTCGGGGCCTTTAACGATGTGGCTGCTGCCAATGATATTTCCCCTGCCATTGTGGCCAGCGGTATTTCTGAAGCGCTCCTGACAACGCTATTCGGACTTATTGTGGCTGTGATAATCTCCATTTTTCAGAACTGGTTTATGAGCCGGATTGACAAAATGGTCATCGACCTTGAAAAAAGTGCCGTAACCCTTGTGGATGTATTATCTGAAAAAATGAAAAAATAAGACCGGATTAAATCTATGCTTGTAAAAAAAAGAAAACGTAAAGAAGCGGAAATCCCCTCGTCATCCATGTCCGATATTGCTTTTTTGCTCCTGGTCTTTTTTCTTCTGGTCTCCACCATCGATCCGGATAAGGGGATTGGATTTATCCTGCCGGGTAAAGGCGGCGAATTTAAAGTAAATCCCAAAAATATTACGAATGTCCTGGTGAATGCTGCCGGACAGGTCCTAATGAATGATAAAGAGGTTCAGCCCCGGGATATCAGCCGGGAAGCCCAACGGCTTCTTTCCCAAAATCCCCTTATGATTTTTTCTGTCCAAACGGCGGAAAACACAAAATACCAGGATTACATTGTAGTGATAGATCAGTTGAAATTGGCGAATGCTACCCGTATTTCCATCGCTGATTCGGAATAAATAAGGCAATATTATGGCGATAAAAAAAACTACAAAACTCAAGTCTGAAATTCCCACGTCATCCATGCCTGATATTATTTTCATGTTGTTGATCTTTTTCATGATGACAACAACCATGCGCCAGTTTGAAGGATTGAAAGTGATTCTTCCTCAGGCCCGTAAGATAGAAAAAGTGGAAACCAAAAGGCATGTATCCTTCATTTTTGTCGGACGTGATGGCGTGATATCTATCGATGACAAACTGATTCAGCCGAATGATGTAAGTAAGGTTATGTATTCCAAACGTGTGGCCGATCCCCAGCTGATCGTATCCATCAGGGCGGACCGGAATGTGCAGATGGGGGTTATCTCTCATATTCATAATGAACTCCGTGAAGCCGATGCGCTTCGGGTGAATTATTCGGCCACTACAGGTAATTACTAATGGAGTACAGTCAATGTCTGTAAAACAATTTGAAAGATTCAAAGAACGGTCCACGTTTATCGCGGAAGTATCCAGTACTCTGGTGGTTTTTCTCCTAATTCTGGTCTTTTATTTTGCACCGAAATTTGAATCTAATTCCACTATCGAATCCACAGGGCCTCAGATCCAGATTGAAGTGATGGATATCCCGCCCACACAGCAGATTCAACAATCCGCACCTCCCCAGCGGCCTACGGTTCCCGTTATGAGTGAGGATGAAGAGATTGCGGAAGATATTACTATGGAAGAACTGGATTTTGAGGATTTTGAACTGATGGATGCACCACCTCCGCCACCGGAGGAAAACGATGAAGAATCCGGCCCCAGAGTCCGGTTTATCCCTTATGATGAACCTCCCGAGCCTATCGGCGGTGCCAATGCCATCCTCCGTAATATTGTATATCCGGAAATTGCCCGGGAAGCACAGATCGAAGGAACAGTCATTGTCCAGGCCTTTGTGAATGAAAAAGGTGTGGTGACTGATTGTGTGATTATGAAAGGTATTCCCAATACCGGTCTTGATGAAGCGGCTATTGAAGCAATTAAAAAAACACGGTTTAAACCGGCAAAACAGCGAGACCGTAACGTAGGCGTCTGGATCGCAATCCCTGTCGTCTTTAAACTGAAATAATCCGTCCACTTGATGGCGGATATCTGTTTACATAAAGCACACTTGGATTTCTGAGTGTGCTTTTTACATTTTAAGGAGTGATAAAAATGAAAGAAGACCTGAAAGTACTGTTAGACCTGCTGAAAGAGTATGCCAAAGCCGAATCGGTTCAGGCACTGGCCCAGTGGGATCAGGAAACCTATTTGCCGGAAGGAGCCGGCGAATTTCGAAGCGAACAACTGGCATGGCTCAGCGCCCTGGCCCATGAAATTCATACGGGTAAGCGGTTTAAAAATGCCCTTGAAAAACTGGTGGATCTGAATACAGGATATGTTCTGAATGACGAAAGTGATGAAGAAATAAACAGACTCTTGCACCTGGTTTGGAAAGATTATCACTATGCATCGGTTCTTCCGGCTTCATTTGTCGAGGAATTTTCCAGGCTGACCTCCCAGTCCCAGCAGGTTTGGGTTAAAGCCCGGGTAGATAACGATTTCAAAACCTTTCAACCCTATCTTGAAAGAATTGTGGATTTGTGCCGTAAACAGGCGGATTATTACAGATATACCACAACTCCTTATGATGCCCTGATGGAACAATATGAACCGGGGATGACAACAGAGACGGTCTCCGCTCTTTTTTCTGAATTGAAAGAGGGATTAATCAAGCTTCTCGATAAGATTAAAAATTCCGGAGACAAACCGGATGATCATCTTCTGAAGAAGTCTTTTGATACGGCCCATCAATGGGCTTTCGGAATTGAAGTGATTCAGAAACTGGGATATGATATGTCAAGAGGGCGTCAGGATCGCTCCGCCCATCCCTTTACTACAGGATTCCATCCGACAGATGTACGGATCACGACACGTGTCTTTGAAAATGATATGAAATCTGCCTTTTTCTCAACCATCCATGAAGCCGGTCATGCCATGTATGAACAGGGGATTCCGATTGAGCATTTCGGTACACCATTTGGTCAGGCTGCCAGCTATGGTATCCATGAAAGCCAGTCCCGCCTGTGGGAAAATATGATCGGCAGAAGCCTCTCTTTCTGGAACTATTTCTATCCCCGCCTGAAAGAGCTCTTTCCTGTACTCCAAAATACTTCGGTTGATGATTTTTATCGCATGATTAATACGGTGGAGCCGTCCCTGATCCGGGTGGAAGCCGATGAGGTGACTTATTCCCTCCATATCATGCTTCGGTTTGAAATCGAAAAAATGCTGATCAATGACGGGCTCAAGGTTTCCGATTTACCGGAAATCTGGAATGAAAAAATGAAAGAATATCTGGGGGTTGTCCCGCCGGATGATAAAATGGGTGTGATGCAGGATGTCCACTGGTCCATGGGAGCTGTGGGGTATTTTCCTTCCTACGCCCTGGGAAATCTCTATGCGGCCCAGTTTCTCAATCAGGCCGTGAAGGACCATCCCGGTTTATGGGAAACGATCCGGGCAGGGGAATTTACAATCCTCCTGAACTGGCTGAGAAAAAATGTTCATACGATGGGCCGCCGCAAGGATCCTCTGGATCTTGTGAAATCAGTGACAGGTGAAAAATTATCCCCCCAACCCTTCCTGAAGTATCTGAATGAAAAATATAAAGTGATTTATAAATTATCATAAATTTAAAATGAATCAAATATCCCGCCTGGCAGAACGTTTGAAAAGGAACTCTTTCTTGTTTCATTCCACGCTCTTTGGTAACTTCAAATGCTTTGAAAAATGGGCAGGGTTCCGTTTGAAAGCAGCTGTCAATCAAATAGTAAATGTGGATATATGCCGTATGACGGACAGTGTTCGAAAAATGGCCGATGACACTAAAAAGATAAGGAAGGAAGTATCGCAGGTATGGCAAGTAATAATATTGTAATCGGCATTGCAGGCTCCGGCGGGGATGGTGTGATCAGTGCCGGAGAAATTCTGGTCAATGCAGCATCCAGTGACGGATTGTTTGTCTTTATGCTGAAAAGCTTTGGGGCGCAGATCCGCGGAGGCGAAAGCTCCGTACGGGTCCGGATGAGTAGTGAACCCGTGGCGACCCAGGGAGATAAACTGGATATTCTGGTTGTTCTCAGCTGGAAAGACTATCTGAAATTTCAGTCTGAAATGCTACTGGAAGATCATGTGGTGATCCTCAGCGATTTGGAAGATTCGTTCCCTGAAGAGAATATTCCGATATCTGCTGATAAATTAAAGAATTGGTATAAAATCCCCTTTAATCAACTGGCAACAAATTCAGCCGGGACATCCCTGGCGAAAAACATTGCCATGCTTGGGGTGATATCGGAACTTTTCAATCTGCCGAAAACTGCCTTGAAAGAATCGATTAAGAAAAAATTCAGCGGGAAACGGGAAGATGTCATTGAAAAGAACCTCAGTGCCCTGAAAGCAGGCCAGGATTATGTAAAAAAAGAGATTAAAAAAAAGGATTCCATCCTTTTTGAATATACACCGGGAGAGCCTCGTATTGTCATGGAAGGAAATGAAGCGACGGCTTTCGGCGCTCTCTATGCCGGTGTGGAATTTTATGCCGGTTATCCTATCACGCCTTCTACGGAAATCATGCACTGGCTGTCGGTCTATCTTCCCCGCTACAATGGCGTGGTGATTCAGATGGAGGATGAACTGGCATCAATCAATGCTGTGGTGGGTGCCAGTTTTGCAGGCCGTAAGGCGATGACCGCCACATCCGGCCCGGGGATGTCCCTCATGGCAGAAGGGATTGGGCTGGCAGGCATGGCTGAACTCCCCATTGTGGTAATTAATGTCCAAAGAGGCGGCCCTTCCACTGGAATACCGACCAAAACCGAACAGGCGGATCTCATGCAGGCTATCTGGGGAAGCCATGGGGATGCACCAAGAGTGGTCATTGCCCCTTCCGATGTGGAAGACTGTTTTGATTGCACTGTCTTGGCTTTTTACATTGCCGAAAAGTATCAGTTACCTGTCATCGTTCTTTCCGATGCCTTTATTGGTCACCGGAAAGAATCCATTAACCCCAACCGGTTCAGAGACCTGAAATATGGTTTTAAAAAAATCAATCGCCGAATAACTCCCACGGAAAATGAATTGGAAGATTATCATCGGTTTAAAATTACGAAAAACGGCATATCTCCTGTTACCTGGCCCGGTATGGAAAAAGGGATGTACCAGGCTGCCGGGATTGAACACAACGAAAAAGGATTCCCCTCATCCGACGTGTCTGTTCATGCCAGGATGACCCAAAAACGCTGGGACAAATTCCGGGAAATTAAACGGGAATTCTCCTTTGAACGTTTTTATGGTCCGGACGATGCCGAATTAGGTGTCATTGCCTGGGGATCCACAAAAGGAGCTGTCAAAGAAGCTGTCGCAAGGGCAAATGCGAACGGAATCAAAGTACAGGCGATTATCCCCCAAATTCTCTATCCTTTTCTCATTCAACCCTTTCACGATTTTCTGCGCCACAAAAAGCGTGTCATTTTTGTGGAAATGGCATATGCAGGAGCTTTTCGACGCTATTTGCGAGGTTTTGTCCGCTTTGGTGATTTTGATGTGGAAACGGTTTCCTACCGTCAGACAGGCGGTGCTCCCTTTACTGTCAGACAGATATATGATAAAATCGTTGAAGAATATGAAAAGAAGGATGCCTGAGCATGGATAAAGTAAAATATTCCCTCAAAGATTATAAAAGTGAGTTGAAACCAATCTGGTGCCCAGGGTGTGGTGACTATGGTGTTTTGAATGCCTTGATGCAAGCCCTGGTAAAGCTTCAAATACCTCCTCATCAAATGGCAATTGTATCCGGAATCGGTTGTTCCAGCCGGTTACCAGGCTATATCAATACGTATGGATTTAACGGGATTCACGGCAGGGCTATTCCCCTTGCAACCGGAGTTAAACTCAGTAACCCGGATATCAAAGTGATTGCCGTGGGAGGTGATGGAGATGGATTTTCCATCGGGGCTGGACACATTCCCCACGCCGCCCGTAAAAATATAGATATGACCTATATCGTTATGAATAACAATATTTATGGCCTTACTAAGGGTCAGGCTTCACCTACTACACCGATTGGTGAACAGACAAAAACAACCTTTTATGGAAATATGGACGAGCCAATCAATCCTGTCCGGATGATGATTGCCTATAAAGCCTCCTTTGTCGCCAGGGTTTTTTCCGGAGATCCTAAAAACGCCATTGAGGTTATTGCCCAGGCGATCCAGCAACGGGGATTTTCCTTTGTGGAGGTCTTGAGCCCCTGTCCTACATTCCGGGGGGTGGAACAGTTTAAACTGATCCGTGAAAAAGTCCGCTATCTTCCGGAAGATTATCAACCGACAGATGAAGTCCGGGCGTTTGATATAGCCAATGATAATGATTTTATCCGCCTGGGTGTGATTTACAGGCAGGATCGCCCCATTTATACCGATATTATGCGCAAAATGCAGCAGGTATCAGAAAAAATGGGGAAACCGGAAATCCTTGATTTGTTAAAACAATTTGAACCCTAGGGGCTTTCCCCCATGAAACTTGATTTTCAGGATCATGCATTTCGAACAGCGGTTCTGGAATTAATTCGCCGGGCATCTACCGATCTTGCGCCGGATGTGGTTCGGGCGATTCAGACTGCCCTGGAGAATGAAGACGATGGGAGTGCCGCCCGGGGAGTACTTTCTGCCATCCTCAAAAATATCGAAAGGGCCCGGGAAAAAAGCACACCGATCTGTCAGGACACAGGGACCAATATTTACGAAGTGAGCCTGCTCCCGGGTGTTTCCATGCGACGAATTGAAAAGTTGATCCGGGAAGCAACCCGTGAAGCTACGGAAAAAGTGTATCTGCGTCCCAATGCGGTGGATCCCGTGACAGGTAAAAATTCCGGAGATAATACCGGTGAGTTAGCACCCTATATCCATTTTGTGGAATGGGATGTACCGGCGATTGGAGTAAAGCTGTTACTGAAAGGGGGAGGTTGTGAAAATGTCTCTACCCAATATACTTTGCCGGATATTACGTTGAAAGCCGGCCGGGACCTTGAGGGTGTATATAAAACCGTCGTTGATGCCGTTGTAAAAGCGCAGGGACGGGGTTGTGCTCCGGGGATTCTTGGTGTTGGCGTGGGAGGAGACCGGTCCAGTGGGATGATGCTGGCAAAAAAACAGCTTTTCCGACGGCTGGATGATATACACCCTGATCCGGAACTTGCCCGATTGGAATCCCGACTTTTGAAAGATTTGAATACCCTGGGTATCGGTCCCATGGGATTCGGAGGAAAAACGACCGCCCTGGCTGTTAAAATCGGTGTAGCCCATCGCCTGCCGGCATCCTACTTTGTCTCAGTGGCCTATATGTGCTGGGCGGACCGGAAACACAGCATGCGTTTTTCACCGGATGAGGTGATTTATGATTGATTTAAAACTTCCCATCGATGAAAAGTCAATCCGAAAACTTAAAGTCGGCGATGAAATCTTATTAAATGGTCGTCTTGTGACCGGGCGGGATACTGCACATGCCTGGCTGGTGAAAGAACAGCCTCATCTTGTCCGGGATTTTCTGAAAGATACCATGATATATCACTGCGGTCCCGTTGTGAAGAAAAAAGGCAATCATTGGGAGTTTATAGCTGCAGGACCTACCACATCCATTCGTGAAGAACCGTATCAGGGAACCGTTATTCAGGAATACGGACTTCGGGGAGTGATAGGCAAGGGAGGAATGGGTCCGGATACGCTTAAAGCTCTGGCAGCAAATGGAGCTGTATATCTTCATGCCATCGGAGGACTGGCAACATTGATTGCTGAATCGGTTGTGAAGGTCCATACGGTATTTAAGCTGGAAGAATTCGGCGTACCGGAAGCCATGTGGGTGATTGATGTCCGGGACTTTCCGGCAGTGGTAACCATGGATTCTCATGGCGGGTCTCTCCATGATAAAATCTTTCAACACTCTGATGATATTCGGAAGAAATTACTGCATATTGACGTCTAAATCTGAGATTTCCGGGAATTTAATGTGGGTTTTATGATAAACGGATATTCGTGTAGATGTAATTGGATTTTTTACCCGGATGGATAACCAGCCAAAAATATATCCCCACAAAGCAAGCCATCTTCATAATCGGAATTTTAGGGACGTTATCCCCTTATTTGAATCCCTTGAATTATTTGACAATTCATATATACGATTAACAATATTATCTTGCTTTATATCGCATATCGCTGTATTTTACCCCCGGGGTGGGGGGCGTCAACTAACCGAAATTATATATTCCATCTTACCTATAAACCGGGTACCAAATCAAAAAAAAATCCTACGACCTTATTGATTATATTAAAGAATTTAGAAGCTGGAAGTTTGAGTCGCTCCGCTCCTGATGTACCAATCGAACCAATCCACCAATCTCCAGACCACTCCAGACTGTCGACGGACCACTGTCTCGTCACAATCCCAGACAAACCAGTTCACAATATCTCCTCATCCCCCCATAGTACACGTTGTTTCTATGCCGCCCCGAATGTTATAAACGGTTTTAACTTTCATTTTTTTTGGTCCAAGGACTTTTTTCAGGTCCTCATAAACCCGGTTGGTCATATCCTCCTGGTAAATTCCAACATTGCGGAATGAAATGAAGTAGTATTTCAGTGATTTAAGCTCGATAATTTTATCATTGGGAATATATTCAATGGTCACACGGGCAATATCCGGCAAACCACTGTAGGGACACACAGCGCTGAATTCGGGATATTCCAGCGTAATGACCTGATCATTTCCCCTATAGGGAATAGGTTCCAGAAGGTCTGTCCGGATTTTCTCCGGTTTTTCAAATGGAAGGGATAAACCCTCTGCTTTTGCCATGGGTTACTCCTTTTATACAGGGTTCCTGATTTTATGATTCTTCCATCATTTCATAAGCCTGATTCCGGCGGACCGGGATAAAGCCTTCAGCCCGGATCAGGGCTTCCATTTTTTCCGGGGACATTGAAAATTTAACACCGGTTGCGGCCACCACATTTTCTTCGATCATGGTTGAGCCCAGGTCGTTGCATCCCATGTGGAGAGCAAGCTGACTGATGCGTCCCCCCTGAGTGACCCAGCTGGCTTGAATATTGGGGATATTATCGAGAAAGATGCGTGACACAGCCACCATTTTCAGGTATTCAAAGGAAGACGCTTTTTTCCCACCCAGGCGGGTTTTAGCCGGCTGATAAACCCAGGGGATAAAAGCGGTAAAACGACCTCTCGTCTCTCCCCTGCCGACTATTGATCGATCTTGCAAATCCCGTATTTTCAACAGGTGTTCCAGCCTTTCTTCCAGCGTCTCCACGGCTCCGAACATCATGGTAGCCGTCGTGAGAAGTCCCAGCCCATGGGCCGTTTCCATCACATGAAGCCAGTCGTCACTACTTGCTTTTTTATAGGCATTCATTCGTTTCCGGGCAGGGTCGGCCAGTATTTCCGCCCCGCCACCTGGGATGGAATCCAAGCCGGCTGCGATCAGCCTTTTCAGGGTTTCTTCAACAGAGAGACCGGATTGCTTTGATAGAAAAAGAATTTCAGGTGGACTGAGTCCGTGAATGTGTATCGGATGTTCTTCCTTGATCCATCGGAAAAGATCTTCAAACCATTCCAGCCCTAAGGCAGGATTCAATCCACCCTGTAAAAGAATCTGGATTCCTCCCAAAGCTTTGGTTTCCTCAATCTTTTCCGCCAGTTTTTCACGGGATAAGACATATCCCATATCTGATACCGGGGGGCAGTGGAAAGCACAGAATGCACAACCTGCGGTACATACATTGGTATAATTGATATTCCTGTCCACAATGTATGTGACGCGGTGATGGGGATGCCAGCGCTGGCGGATCATGCCTGCCATGAAAGCCAGTAAGGAAAGATCCTGACAATAAAGTAGCTTTAACCCGTCTTCCCGGCTAAGGCGCTTTCCGGATTCGATTTTTTCTATAATGGTATATAGGTCTGTTTTCAAGAGTCTGTCCGCAGGATTTTGCTCATCATTATTATATCATTCCGACGATGCCACCCCTTTTTTTGATAATAACTTTCCACTTCAGCATTTACTGTTTCTATAAACAGATGGATCTTGATAACCCCCATTTCTCTATATTTATCTTCAAGGACGTTTAAAAGATCCGAACCGATACCACGGTTTTGGAACTCAGGAAGGACTGCCAGGTGGTGGACATATCCACGCCGTCCGTCAAAAGAACCCAAAACGGTTCCTACGGGAATATCCTTCTCTTCTGCAATTAAAAATAATTCAGGATGTTTGTCCAGCATCCGGTGCAGTTCTTTGCGGGTGTCTGAAAGGGAAAGATACAACCCGGCGGCTTTCCAAAGATTGTATACTGCCTCATAATCAGAGGACTTGTATGTCCGGATATTCACTTTTTCCATGTCGGAATTTAGAGATAATCATGGCGAACTAAAATGAATGAGTTTGGTAAAATCAAGGGGAAAATTCTGAAAAATCCCCCCAAAAAATCTTGCAAATCTATGAAAACTCCAATACTTTGAAGTAGATGGCCTGCAGCCGGATTTTTTGAGAATCAACATGGAATCTATGGGAACCCACGCTCATCCCGGCGGAAGCCAAGCCTCCTTCGAGAGGAAGGCCGAACCTGGGGGCAGGTACCCACTGTGACAAACGGATTCATCAAAAATAGGTGCTGCAGGCTTTTTTATTTGTATGATGAAAGAAGAATGATGAATTGAATATAAGTGATTAGGCAGACGTTCAATCTCCAAGGCATGGTTATCACATAACTCTGCTTCCCGGGGCTTATCGGGATGCCGGTTACCGAGTAGGCTGCGAAGCCGTCGTGTCGAAGTGCCATTCTCCATTTCCAATTCCCCCAATTATTTCATAAATTAATAAATTATTGACAATCAAAAATACAGGATGCGCACCAATCTATGAAAGAACTACCCAAATTATATGATCCCAGCCAGGTTGAAGACAAATGGTACCGCACATGGACAGAGAAAAATTATTTTCATTCTGAACCGAATCCGGATAAAAAACCGTATACAGTTATGATCCCTCCCCCCAATGTCACCGGGATGCTTACTATGGGTCACGTTTTAAATAACACCCTTCAGGATATCCTGATTCGGAAAGCCCGAATGGAGGGGTATGAAACACTCTGGCTTCCAGGAACAGATCATGCCGGAATTGCAACACAGACTGCCGTGGAAAAAGATTTACGCCAAAAAGGAAAAAGCCGGAAAGAATATTCCCGGGAGGATTTTCTAAAACTTGTGTGGGACTGGAAGGACCGGTACGGCGGAATCATTATCAAACAGTTGAAAAAATTAGGTGTTTCCTGTGACTGGTCCCGTGAACGCTTTACCCTGGACGAGGGACTTTCGAAGGCAGTCCGGGAAGTTTTTGTGCGCCTGTATGAAAAAGGGTACATTTATAAAGGGACCCGCATTGTGAACTGGTGCCCTGTTTCACTGACTGCTCTTTCCGACGAAGAAGTGATCTATAAAGAGGTCCACGGCCACCTGTGGTATATCCGTTATCCCCTGAAAGAAGATCCATCCAAAGGTCTCATAATTGCCACAACCCGCCCTGAAACCATGCTCGGAGATTCGGCTGTGGCCGTTCATCCTGATGATAAGCGATATAAGAGCTTTATCGGTAAAACACTTATCCTGCCTGTGGCAAACAGGGAAATTCCCGTTATTGCCGATGCGTATGTGGACCGTGAGTTTGGAACCGGTGCCCTGAAAATCACACCTTGCCACGATCCCAATGATTATGAAATCGGTCAACGCCATGATCTGCCTTTTACCAATATTTTTCATCCCGATGCCACCCTGAATGATTCTGCCGGGGCAGGATATGAGGGTTTAACCCGGGAAGAAGCCCGGAAGAAAATTGTAAAAGAGCTGGAAGCGCAAGGTGCCCTCATCAAAGTAGAAAAGTATATCCACAAAGTCGGGTACAGCGAACGGGCTGATGTGCCTATTGAACCCCGGGTATCGGAACAATGGTTCGTAAAAATGGAAGAACTGGCCAAACCAGCCCTGAAAGTGGTCAACGAAGGAGACATTCAGTTTAATCCGAACCGCTGGGTGAAAACCTATAATCATTGGCTTGAAAACATTAAGGATTGGTGTATCAGCCGGCAGTTGTGGTGGGGACACCGCATACCTGTCTTTACATGTAAAGCCTGTGGCTGGGAAAATGCCCTCCGGGATGATCCGGACCACTGCCCCATGTGCGGTTCCAAAAAGATAAAGCAGGATGATGATGTGTTGGATACCTGGTTCAGTTCCTGGCTGTGGCCCTTTTCCACCTTGGGATGGCCGGAAAAGACAGATGATCTGAAATATTACTACCCGACTGATGATCTGGTGACCGCCCCGGATATTATCTTTTTCTGGGTTGCCCGTATGATCATGGCGGGACTCGAATTCGTGGGGGACATTCCTTTTAAGAATGTCTACTACACGGGACTTATTCGGGATGCTCAGGGACGGAAAATGAGCAAATCTCTGGGAAATTCTCCCGACCCTCTCGATTTGATTGACCGTTTTGGTGCCGATGCCCTGCGCTTTGGGATTATGCTGATTGCCCCTCAGGGACAGGATATTCTTTTTGACGAGAATCGCATTGAAGTTGGACGGAATTTCATGAATAAACTCTGGAATGCCAGCCGTTTCGTTCTGATGAACCGTCCCCACGATTATGATTTCAAAGGCTATAATCCCCGGAATATGAATCTGGAAACACCGGACCTCTGGATTCTGGGGAAACTACAGACGACCATTAAATCTGTAAATAAAAACCTGAAAAAATATCGGTTTAATGACGCGGCAAAGGATATTTACGATTTCACCTGGAGCTATTTTTGTGATTGGTATATTGAATTGACCAAATCCCGCTTTTACGGGGATGATCCTGCCAGGAAAGAGAGTTCTCTTGGAACAGCCGTTTATGTGTTAAGAAATATCCTCAAGCTCCTGCACCCTTTTGCTCCCTTTATTACCGAGGAAATCTGGCAATCGGTCAAACAGGAGGATGAGCCGGATATTATAGTGAGCAACTGGCCGGAAATTCCCGGGATTCCCGGTGTGGATAAGTCAGAAGAGGAAATGCAGCTCTTGATGGATGTGATTACGGCCATCCGGACGATTCGCAGCGAGATGACGGTCCCTCCGGCCAAAAAAGCCGATGTCCTGATTCATGGAGGAAATCCTTACCAGAGGGCTATCCTGCAGGAAAAAGAGGAATATATCCGTGCCCTGGCTAAAGTTGAAAGCCTGACGATTAATGAAAATCTTGAAAAGCCGAAACTCAGCGCCGCCGCAGTCGTTGAAAACCTTGAAATTTATGTCCCTCTGGCAGGCCTGATTGATGTGGATAAGGAAAAGTATCGGTTGAAAAAAGAGATTGATAACCTGGAAAAACGCTTGTCCGGTGTGAGAAAAAAACTGCAAAATCCCAATTTTGCCCGTAAAGCCCCGGAAAATGTCGTGCAGTATGAACGGAATAAGGGAAAATCCATTGAAGACAATCTCTCCCTGCTCAGGGCCAATCTGGCACGCCTGGACGATTAAAGGGTTGTTTAACCCTGAATGGAGGTGTTTATGTTTCGTCTCTTTATGGTTTTATTACTCCTTTTCTCAACACTCGGGGCGGGTGTCCCCGAAATATTGATTTTACCCAACTCCGGTGCCTGGGTGACTCTCGAAGAGGAGCCCACCGAGATTCAGGAAAAGCTCTATTTACCTACCTATGGGATGAATGTACGGCCGGGTACCGTCTGGAAATCAGCAAAACCGGAAGGTTTACTCCGTTTTTCTTATCCCCGGTTCGGATTGTTTGAACTTGAAGAAGGAACAGACATCCATCTGGTTCTGAAAGAAAGTCTGGATATTCGGGGGCGTTTTTTGAAATTCAGGGACAATACTCTCTATGTCGGGAAAGATGACGGAATCCTTTTGATTGATCCGTCCAATATCCTCTATTATGAACTTCCCAAGCTTCCTGCCGATAAAACCCTGGAATATTTTCCGCCGCCTCTCTCTTCAAAAAAACGCATTGTCCCCGTGCATTACGGTTTTCAAACCGGTGATTTTTCATGGTCTGCTGAATATGAGCTCCGGTGGACAAGTGACGAGAAGGCAGTTTTTTCACCCTGGTTTCGGCTGACCAACCGGGGAAGCGGGACACTGATGAATGCGAAAGTCACCCTTCTGGCCGGCGATGTGAAAACCGGACAGGTGATGCAGGAAGACATGATGAGAGCACCCAAGGGAATGGGCATGAATTATGTTGCCAATGCGGCTTCATCTGCCGAAGCACCACAAAGTTCAGGAGATAATTATATTTTCAAACTCAAAAACTTTGTGACCTTTCTTCCGCGAACCGATTTCAGGGAAGCACTGGCTGAGCCGGTGGAACTGACACCTGAAAAAGTGTATATAGTGACCGGCAATTCCTTTTCATCCTCAGGTTCGATTCCCCGCCATGCCGATTTGGAATTAACCCTGAAGTTGAAAAAAGCAGGTAAAGACAACCCCATCCTCCCTGAAGGGACACTCCGGATTTTTGACGAAAAGGGTGTTTTCGCAGGAGAAGTTCCGATCCCAAACACCCCTGCAGGTGAAACGTTGACTGTATCACCCGGCAAATCCTTTGATCTGGTATATGAGAGAACCATCCTCGATTATCAACGGGAAAGAGAGACAGCGGAAGGCCGTATCCGCTATGAGATCCGTAATCAAAGCGATAAAACACTCCCGGTAATTCTCCGGGATCGCTGGCATGGAAACTGGACGGTGAAAAACACAAGCCATAAAACAGAGAAAAAATCCGCCACAGAACTGGAAATCCCTCTGACATTGAAGGGTGGAGAATCTGTGACGGTTGAATATACCTGTTATGTCAGTTACCGGTAAGGAGCCGTGCACCCCTTTTTAGATCAGAATGTCGGTAAACTCCCCTATATTGGCCGTGCCCGGGAAACAATTCTCAATGAGATGGGCATTACGACTGTTGAGGACCTGTTAACGTATTTTCCACGCCGTTATCTGGACAGAACCACAGTCAAAAGTATTGGGAATTTGGTGACCGGAGAAGAATGTACGGTGGTGGGTGAAGTGGTGAACAGTGTTCTCCAGCAACACCGGCGCCGGAAAATCCTCCATGTAACACTCCGGGATGCCACGGGCTATATGACCCTCAACTGGTTTCAGGGATACCAGTGGATACAGAAAATTCTTAAGCCTGGTGAAACGATATCTGTCAGTGGAAAGGTGGATTTTTTCCGCGGCCATACCATGACTCATCCGGATTTTGACTTTGTAGACCGGGATCAGCTGAACACAGGAATACTGGTACCGGTCTATCCTCTGACTCAGGAATTGCGGAAACGCGGACTTAACTCCCGGGTCTTCCGAAGAATTTTTAACCGGCTCTTTAATCAATGTCCACCCCAATTACCGGATCCCCTGCCCGACAGCGTTCTTAATAATATCCGGATTTTGCCCTATCGGGATGCCCTGTATCAGATGCATTTTCCTGACGATGAAGCATCCTTGAAAAGAGGCTGGTTCCGCTTCAAGTTCCAGGAATTGTTTATGCTTCAACTGCTCCTGGCCATCAAGAAAAAAACTATCCGGGAGCAAAAAAGTCCCTATGTATGTTCACATGCCGGTAATTTGATTCACAAACTCTATCACTCCCTTCCCTTTGATTTGACCAACGCGCAGAAACGGGTGATACGTGATATTTATGGGGATTTGCGTTCCGGCCATATCATGAACCGCCTGCTCCAGGGAGATGTGGGCAGCGGGAAAACGTTGGTTGCCGCTGCTGCAACTGCCATTATGATTGATAACGGTTTCCAAACGGCCATTATGGCTCCTACGGAAATTCTGGCCAATCAGCATTATAAAAATTTTAACCAGCTATTTATGCCTTTGAATATCCCTGTTGCCCTGTTGACAGGCCGTCTGGGAACGGCACAAAAGCGGGAGAGTTTGACCCATGTAGCCAACGGACAAACCCCCATCGTCATTGGAACCCATGCGTTGATTCAGGAGGGGGTGACGTTCAGAAAACTGGGTTTTGTGGTGGTGGACGAACAACACCGCTTTGGAGTGGATCAGCGGGGATTATTGATTAAAAAGGGTATGAATCCACATGTCCTGTCCATGACGGCAACACCCATCCCCCGGACCCTCTCTCTCTCCCTCTATGGGGATATGGATGTATCCATACTGGATGAAATGCCGCCGGGCCGTAAAACAGTTCGGACACGTGTGGTTACTCCTGGTGGATTGGCACAAGTCTATGATTTCATCCGGAAGGAAGTCCCAAACGGCCGTCAGGTTTACGTGGTGTATCCCCTGATCAGTGAAAGTGAAAAAATGGATCTGAAAGCAGCCGAAGCCGGATATGAGGAATTACGGGATGAGATTTTTCCCGATTTGAAAGTTGCTCTCCTGCACGGAAGAACACCATCCCGGGAAAAAGAAGCGGTCATGAAGGATTTCAAGGACGGAAAAATACAAATTCTGGTTTCTACGACAGTGATTGAAGTCGGCGTGGATGTCCCCAATGCCGGCATCATGATGATTGAAAATGCCGAACGCTTCGGACTCACCCAGCTTCACCAGCTCCGGGGACGGGTAGGGCGTGGTGCTGAACAAAGTTATTGTTTTTTGGTGAACCGGAAAAACACCGAACAGGGCAATACCCGCCTGCGTATTCTTGAAAAAAGTTCAGACGGATTCGAAATTGCCGAAGCGGATTTGGAACTGCGTGGACCCGGAGAGTTTTTTAGCACCCGGCAGCATGGGGATTCTGGACTCAAGATTGCCGATCTGGTGAGCGATATGCCAATTATGATCAAAGCCCGGAAAGAAGCTTTTAAACTGGTTGAAAAAGATCCCCAAATTCTATTGCCACGCCATAAAACCCTCCGGGATTTCTTTTTGAAACATTATCGGGATAAATTAGATTATGCCACCATTGGGTAATGCTATTCAAAAACAGAAAAGGGACCCTTGTGATTGAAAGAACTATATAGATATACTCTTTAATATCTTAGATATAAAAACAGGAAAGGACTCATGACAAAAGATAAGATGAAATTCTGGTTGGGACTGATTGCCCTTCTCGGATCGTTTGCAGTGTATTTCAGAACCATGGCTCCCACATTGTCATTCTGGGATTGCGGGGAGTTCATTGCAACATCCTATATTATGGGTGTACCACACCCTCCGGGGAGTCCCATTTTTCTCCTTTTGGGACGTATCTTTACCATGCTTCCTCTGAATCCGGATATCGGATGGAGGATGAATCTAATGTCTCCCATTGCCTCTGCCGGAGCCGTTCTTCTTTTGTATTTGATTATTATTCAATTCAGCCACTTTTTTACTGCAAAAGATCAGAACGGTCATAAACAGTGGATTGTTTATCTCAGTGCCTTTATTGGTGCCATGACCTTCGCGTTTACTACCAGCCATTGGTTCAATGCCGTGGAAGCCGAGGTCTATGCCTTGAGTACTTTCTTTACGGCAATTGTTGTCTGGCTTGTCCTAAAGTGGCATGAAGCCGATGAGCAACATGCCCACGGCGAGCGTTATCTCATCCTCATTGCCTACCTTATCGGACTGGCCATCGGCGTGCACATGCTGAACCTTTTGGCACTTCCCTTTATCGCACTGATTATCTATTTCCGGCATAAAGAATTCAAATGGGGGCCACTGATTCTTCTGGCAGCAGGTACAGGACTTTATTTTGTAATCATCAATACAGGAATTATCCGTGGGACGGCCCGTCTGGCCCTTCTCATGGGTATCGATCCCGCTGCGATCTCATTTCCCCTGGCTATCGCCGTTATCCTCCTGATTATTTATATTGCTTATCTCGTGATGAAATCTTTTCTGAAAAACCATGCCCCTGCCTGGAAATGGACCCAAATAGCCCTGATTGGTCTGGCGTTGATTACTATTGGATACTCTTCCTATGAAACGATTTTTATCCGTTCCCTGAAAAATCCAAATATTGATGAAAACGACCCCGAATCGGTCCGTCAGGCGGTTGCCTACCTGGAACGGGAACAGTATGGAGCTATTACGTTTGACCGTACAGCTCGCTGGCAGGAATCTCCAAACCGAAATCAGTACTCCGGTCCATGGGACTTTTTCTGGAAATATCAGGTGAAAAAAATGTATATCCGGTATTTCAACTGGCAGTTTATCGGGCGGACCGGCGATCAGCTGGATCCTTCAAAGTTATGGGGGATTCCTTTTCTTGTGGGATGGTTTGGCATGTTTTATCACTTTATGCGTGACCGGAACAGGGCTTTGTCGGTTCTGGCTCTCTTTTTCATGACCGGTCTGGCTATTATCATCTACCTGAATCAGCCCGATCCACAACCCCGCGAAAGAGATTATTCCTATGTAGGATCCTTCTTTGCCTTCTCTATCTGGATCGGCCTGGGTGTTTATGGTATACTCAACTGGGTAGACAAACTGAAAAACAAAAAAGTAAAATCCTGGTTGGTGCCGGCAACCGCGGTGATTCTTCTGCTGGTTCTTCCGGTAAATATGCTCCGGGCAAATTATAAGGAACATAACCGCCATGGAAATTATGTTGCCTCGGATTATGCCTATAACTTGCTAAATACCGTTGCACCCAACGGTATCATTTTTACTAACGGCGACAACGACACCTTTCCCCTCTGGTATATGCAGGAGGTAGAAAAGGTTCGCACAGATGTAAGGGTTGTCAACCTGAGTCTTTTAAATACCCCATGGTACATTCTCCAGCTCAAACATAATGAACCCAAGCTGGATATCCCCTTGTCGGATGAGCAGATTCAACAGATGACAGTCATTCCCTGGAAATCCCGGCAAATGTCCATTGAAGTCCCCAAAGAATTGAATCCCCAAGGGGAAATCACCTGGCGTATGGATCCGGGTTTTCGGGATATAGGACTCAGGGTACAGGATCAGATGATTTATATTCTGGCCCGGGCAGCCGCCTGGGAACGGCCGGTTTATTTTGCCGTCACGGTTCCTGATGATAACCGTATCGGCCTTGGAGAGTATCTTTCCATGGAAGGACTCGCAATGCGCCTGCATCCGAAAAAAGTTCCCCATGTGGATCCGGACAAAATCTATGAAAACTTTACCCAAAAGTACCGGTTTCGAAATCTTGATAATCCCGATGTATATCTGAACAACAACATCAAACGGTTATTGCAGAATTACAGGACTTGTGCCATGCAGGCTGTTATGGCTTTTCTTGAAAAGGGAGAAAAGGAAAAAGCCCGGAATCTCCTGGATTTTCTCGAGGCTAAAATCCCGGAAGAAAATATCCCCATCTATCATCCCGAACTCATGCTTCAGATGGGAAGACTCTATCTGGAAACCGGTGATACGTCTGAATTGCTGGAACGGGTGGAACGCTATGTGAGCCGGGATAATCTGAGATACAATGAGTATTTCAATGCTGCCCAGGTTTACTATATGGATTTACAGGACTACGAAAAAGCCGCATCCGTGATGGAAAATGCATATCTGCTCCGTCCACGGGATCCCCAAACCGTGGGGATGCTGGCACTGATTTACCGGGAAGCCGAAAAATATGACCAAGCCCTGGAGTTGCTGGATCGTTGGCTGAGCGATGTAGCTCCTGGAGATCCCAACGCCCTTCAGATGAAAGAACAGATCCTCAAGCTAAAAGAAGAACAAACCAAACAGGAATAAACAAGCGGGGGCTTCAAGCCCCCTTTTTTCTATGGTCAAAGTCAGTATCATTATTCCCCATTATAATGGCCGGGATATTCTTAAAGAATGTCTGGACTCACTGAAGCAGTCCACCTATCCCCACGTTGAGATT
>LDZU01006086.1_pt1 | contig 29543 bp, 23 predicted proteins | sample 615531 | NCBI WGS metagenome assembly LDZU01 (sample SAMN03408293, study PRJNA278302) | terrestrial metagenome | isolation source: oil reservoir sample SB2 | place: USA: Alaska, North Slope, Schrader Bluff formation | collected 2011-09 | reverse complement strand
TGTTAGAATTGACCTATCAACACTTACACTGTAACTTAATTTATTTTCCATAATCTTTTGAGGTAAGAAAAAAATACCCACAAGTTGTTGACACGAACTCAAATAACATAAAGTTGACATTAATAATTATGGAGTGTAAAATAAAAATACATCTGCTTGTCTGATGAATATTACTTTCTTATTTTGCTTACTTACTTAAACAAAAGTAAATGTAAAATCTGTAATGGTAAAGCCTTTATTAATTATTTTGAGATATTGGAATTTCAAAGAAGTTGTGATACTTGAAAATTCAAAGACTGAATATTAATAATAAATTTTCAAATAGATGTTAAATATTAAATTGTACTAATTTCGAGTTGTGTTAACAGTTTAGGAATTAATTAAGTTAAAAAATAGAAAGGAGAAAGAACTATGTATAGTAACCTAAAAAACAAAAGTCTTTTATGTACCCAAGATTGGACAGTAGAAGAAATTGAACAACTTCTAAGCATAGCCGAAAGGCTAAAACAAGACCGCCGTTTAGGTATACCTCAGTATGATATTCTAAGAGGTAAAACCTTTTTTATGCTTTTCTTTGAAGAATCAACTCGAACCAGAAATGCCTTTGAAGCTGGAATTACCCAGTTAGGCGGGCATGCTCATTATTTAACTCCTTCAGGTACTCAGATTGAACATGGGGAAACCGCAAAGGAAACTAGCAATGTTTTAAGCCGTTATGGAGAGGGCATTGGGATTAGGAAGACCTTCGGTAGGGGCACAGAATATATGCGTGAAATAGCTAAATATTCGAGTATACCCGTAATTAATATGCAATGCGATGAATATCATCCTACCCAAGCTTTAGCTGACTTACTTACCATTAAAGAAAAGTTCAACCATGACTTAAAAGGGAAAAAATTTGTAGTTTCTTGGACTTATGGGCCTAATTATATTCGTCCTCTTTCGATGCCCCAATCATTAATTCTTCTAATGCCGAGATTTGGGATGAATGTTACTTTAGCTCACCCAAAGGAATTTTATCTACGTCCTGAGATTGTGGAACAAGCCAAAGAGAACGCAAAGAAAGCGGGAATAAAGTTTGAAATCTTACACGATATGGAAGAAGCTTTTCAGGATGCTGATATTGTCTACCCCAAGAGCTGGGGTCCCATTATGTATACTGAAGATGAAAAAGAAGGATTAGCCTTAATCGATAAATATCCAGAATGGGTAGTTACGCAGGAGAAAATGAATCTTACTAAAGAGCATTCTATTTATATGCACTGCATGCCTGCTGATAGAGATATAGAGGTTACTTCTGAAGTATTGGATGGCCCTCATTCGGTGATTATTGACGAAGCGGAAAATAGGCTTCATATTAATAAAGCTATAATGGCAGCGACTATGGCCTCATAGTCCATTATTATTCAAGATCAGAAGATACTTTGCAGATTTAATAAAAGGAGAAAACTTATGGATATAAGCAATAAAGTACAGGATTATGTCGATAAAAACAGAGAAAAGATAGCAAATTTACTTAGTGAGTTGATTAACTTTAGAAGCATTACCGGCCAAGAAGGGGAAGTTGTAAATAGGGTTAAGAAAGAAATGGAAGCATTAGGATATGACGAAGTGTTTACTGATGCTATCGGCAATGTAGTAGGAAGAATAGGAAGCGGTTCAAAAACTATACTTTATGATGCACATCTTGATGTAGTAGAGGCAGAAAAAAGTGGATGGGAAAGTGACCCCTTTAGCGGAGTAATTAGAGAGGGAAAGATTTTTGGAAGAGGAGCAGTGGATGATAAAGGGCCTTTTGTCTGTATTTTATTTGCTGGTAAAATAATAAAAGATTTGAATCTCGATGCCAATAACGAATTTACTATATATGTCTCCGGTAGTGTTTCAGAAGAAGAATGTGAAGGCTTGGCTTTAAAATCTTTATTAACCGAATATCCCCAAATTAAAACCGATTACGTAATAATTGCTGAACCGAGTGAGCTAAATATTTGTAGGGGTCATCGTGGTAGGGCACAAATTGAAGCAATATTTCCAGGGGAACCAGTTCACGCCAGTATTCATGAACAAGGGATAAACCCTATAGAAATTGCCCTACCCTTTATAGGCAGTGTTCAACAATTAGATGAGGAATTAAAAGAAAGGGTAGAGGCTAAGTTATCATTATTAGGACATGGCGATGTAGTAGTGACCAGCATAATTTGCAAGAATAATTCTTTTAATACTTTACCTTCGGAAACTAAAGTCATTATAGACCGGCGGATGATAATAGGAGATACCGAAGAAACTATATTGAAAGAATTAGAATCTTTACCCAACGGGGACCGAGCCAATATTAAATATTCTGAATATAAAGCTGCAAGTTACAATGGATATCAAAAAGTTGGGAAAGAATATTTTCCTGCTTGTGTATTAGAAGAAGATCATAAATTAATAGAGGCGGCAATTAGGGCTTATACCGAATTATTTAAAGATACACCAGTGGTAAAGATGTGGGGTTTTAGCACTAATGCCACTTATACTATGGGAGAAGCAAAAGTTCCTAGTTTAGGCTTTGGGCCCGGTTTGGAAAAACTGTGCCATGGTAATAATGAATATGTAAGCATAGATGATTTGCTTAAAGCTACCAAATTTTATGCTTATTTGCCTGTAGTTTTGAGCGAGAAAAAATAAGCGAAGATGCCACATGCTGAATAAATATACTCTGAAAAATAAAAAAATAGGTCGTAACTAAAATAAGAAGGAGCACCTTTTTAAGTGAGATCTGAAATTAAAGAAAACTCTCGGGGGGACCCGCTAGATAAATTTGCGCCCTTATTATTAATGCAAGGTGTTACTAAACATTTTCCTGGTGTTCTTGCTAACGATAATGTTACATTAGAAGTACAGGCCGGTGAAGTACATGCACTTCTTGGAGAGAATGGGGCAGGTAAAACTACCTTAATGAACATCTTGTATGGCCTTTACCAACCAGATGCTGGGAAAATTATTTTGCAGGGGAATCCGGTTAATATCCGATCGCCTCGTGACTCTATTGCCCTGGGAATTGGCATGGTGCATCAGCATTTTAAACTAATATATCGCCATACTGTGACGGAAAATGTGGCGCTAGGTCTTAAAGATTTGCCTTTTTGGTTTCCAACCCGGGTAGTGGAAAAAGAGCTACGAGAAATGTCGGAGAGATATAACTTTCCGGTAGAACCACGTGCACCTCTCTGGCAACTTTCGGTGGGTGAACAGCAAAGGGTAGAAATTTTAAAGACCTTATATCGAGGAGCGAACATCCTTATTCTAGATGAGCCAACGAGTGTCCTTACTCCCCAAGAATCGGAAAATTTGTTTAAAGCATTATATAAAATAAAGGAAGAAGGAAAAGCAGTTATCTTCATTACTCATAAATTAGAGGAGGTAATGAAGATAGCAGATCGGGTGACGGTTATGAGGAAAGGAAGAGTAGTGAAAACGTTACCGGTTGCCGAAGCAGATAAAAACTCTCTCTCTCAAATGATGGTAGGGCGGAAGGTAAGCTTCCAATTTTCTAAAAAGGCAGTGCCTCCTAAAGATAAAGAAGAAATGTTAGTAGTAAAAGATTTGTATTCTTTAAGCGATCGGAATTATACTGCTTTAAAAGGGGTTTCCTTTACGGTGCAGAGCGGAGAAATATTGGGAATTGCCGGTGTGTCAGGGAACGGACAACGGGAGCTTGTGGAAGTTATTACCGGTCTTCGATCTGCTCAGAAAGGTAAAGTTATGATTCGTGGTCAGGATCTTACTAATTACTCGGCACGAAGGGTAGAGAAGACTGGTGTAGCCCATATCCCGGAGGATCGTTTACGTATGGGGATTGTTCCCGAAATGTCGGTAAGTAATAATCTTATATTAAGACATCACTATCGCCCGCCTTTCGCAGAAGGTCCATTTCTTAAAATTCGACAAATCCATTCGTTTGCTAATCAGGTAATTGAAGAATATGATATTCTGACCCCTAGTCTACGTACACCAGCTAAACTTCTCTCTGGGGGAAATATTCAAAAGCTTATTTTAGCCAGAGAACTTTCCAGCAAACCACACTTGATTGTGGCTGCTCACCCCACTTACGGCCTGGATATAGCTGCAACAGAGCAAATTCGTTACCTCCTTCTTCAACAAAGAGAAGGAGGTGCAGCTATACTTCTAGTGTCGGGGGATCTTGAAGAGATTATGGCCCTTTCTGACCGAATCGCAGTAATGTTTGAAGGAGAAATTATTGGACTTTTATCTGCATCAGAAGCCAATCCTGAAAGTCTTGGGCTCATGATGGCCGGGGAACATCAGGAGGTATTGCGGTCATGAAACAGTGGGGACCATTCATAATTGAAGAAGAACCCTTTGCTTCTCCTTTCAGGATACTTTTGATCTCAATTTTTTCCTTAGTTCCCCCTTTCTTAATAATGGCTTTTATTTTCTGGATTTATGGAAAAATTCTGGAATATAGGAGCAGAGGGACAGCTCTTGGCAGGTGCTGTAGCAGCAACAGGTATTGCTTTATTTACAGAGATACCTCCTCCTTGGCTAGTGCCTCGTTAAATAATAAATGATATAATTTATAGTGACATTTTTAAAGTTTTATGATATCCTTCTTTATAGGAAGGAGGCTATCATGAGTTTATATATTCGTTCTTTGACATCCGAAGAAGAAATTGAATTAAATAACATCGCTCGTAATGGAACAGATGTAAAATTTGCCCGAAGGGCTCAAGTCATTTTGGCTTCAGATGCCCGGACACCAGTTAAACAAATTGCTAAAGTTTTGGGATATTCCCATCTTCAAGTTAGGCGAATTATTCACTCTTTTGACCAAGGCGTTGATGGTATTAGACCTAAGTATCAAGGTGGTCGTCCCCTTACTTTTAATGAGGAACAACGTAGGGCCGTTGTAGAACTGGCTGAAAATCATCCTAGAGACTTAGGATACCCTCTTTCTCAATGGTCTTTGTCACAAATACAGCTGGTGCTCATAAAGGAAAAGAAAATTTCTTATATAAGTCGTCCTACTATCCGAACTATCTTAAAAGAAGCTGGGCTTACTTATCAAAGAACAAAAACCTGGAAACAGTCCAATGATCCTCATTTTATAAAAAAAAACGAATTATAAGAAAATTATATGAAAAGCCACCAAAAGGGTGTCGCGTAATATGTTTTGATGAATTTGGTCCATTAGAGATACGTCCTTATGCTGGTACATGTTGGGCTCCGATTGGACAACCGCAAAGACTTCCAGCAACTTACTTAAGGTTCCATGGAGTTCGACACCTACTGGCTGGTTATGATCTTAAGTCAGATAGATTGTTTGGTATTGTCCGTCGTCGCAAGAGAGGGAAAGAATTCTTGAGTTTCCTAAAGATAATCCGGAGACGTTATCCCCACGAGAGACGACTGATAGTTATTTTAGACAATTTCTCACCACATAAGAAAAAAGAAGTTTTTAAGTGGTGTCACCGGAATCGGGTTTGGTTAATATTTACAGCAACTAACGCATCATGGATGAACCGAATTGAAGCCCAATTTGGATCAGTCCGTTATTTTGTATTAAAAAGTTCATATCCTGAAAACCATAAAGAACTTGACTAGTTCCTGCTATGTTTATCGCTGGCTTTTTAGCAGGAGCCTTGCTAGCAATGGGAGTTGCAGTTTTGAAAGTTAAACTAGGGGTTAATGAAATTATTTCCACTATTATGCTGAACTATATCTTTATTTACGTTGTAGATTGGCTTATCCATGGCCCCTGGCGAGGAGAAAGTATGAGAGGATTTGGTTATACAGATATGTTTCCCGAGGCAGCATGCCTGCCGTTAATTCCCGGAACGCGGATACATTGGGTTACTCTTATAATAGGAGTAGGGGCGGTGGTAGGAGCAAGTTTAATATTACATAGAACGTGGCTGGGTTATGAAATTCAGGTAGCAGGACAAAGTAAAGATGCTGCCCGTTATGCAGGAGTTAATTTTCTCCAGGTTACTTTGTGGGTAGCTTTACTTTCTGGAGGGTTAGCAGGACTTGCTGGGGTGGGGGAGGTAGCAGGAGTACATTTTCGATTGACCCCTCCTCAAGATATCTCTATGGGTTATGGATTTACTGCTATTATAGTAGCCTGGCTGGCACGAGGGAATCCGCTTGCAGCTGTTTTAACTGCTTTTTTCTTTGGTCTAATATTTTCTGTAGGTGACTTGCTTAAGGCAGCTATGGGGATGCCTTTTCAAATTGTAGATATATTTAATGGATTAGTATTATTTTTTGTAGTTGGTAGCGAGATTTTGTTGGGTTATCGGTTTCACTGGAAAAAAGAGTAAAGATAAGGGAGGAATAATGGAGGATACAGGTTTGTTAGTGAACGTACTTAGTCGTGGTCTAGTTTATTCTACGCCTTTACTCTGGGGAACATTAGGAGAAATTTATGCTGAACGAAGTGGAGTAATGAATCTTGGAGTAGAGGGAATGATGATGATTGGAGCATTTACTAGCTTTGCTACAGCCCACATTACCGGCAATCCATGGTTAGGGGTATTGGTAGCAGCTATAGCCGGAGGGTTGCTTGCCTTAATCCATGCCTTTCTTACTATTACATTGCGGGCAAACCAGGTAGTATCTGGCTTGGCTCTGGGTATGTTTGGTTCAGGTTTAGCAAATATGTTGGGACGAGGCTGGGAAGGTTTTTCCTTGCGTTCTCCTCTTACTGATATTCTATTTGTCCCTGTGTTTTCTAATATTCCCTTGTTAGGGCCGATAGTATTCCAAAATCAGAATATTGTTACTTATATAGGTATCTTATTAGCAATAATGCTTTGGCTTTTATTATATAAAACAAAACTAGGACTTGTGATTCGGTCAGTAGGAGAGTCTCCCGGCTGTGCAGATGCTTTAGGAATAAATATTTTTTTGGTCCGTTATTTATGTGTTATATGGGGAGGGGCGCTTGCCGGGATAGGAGGTGCTTTTCTCTCGTTAGTATATCGACCAGCGTGGACAGCAGGAATGAGTGCAGGGATGGGGTGGATTGCACTTGCCCTCACAATTTTTGCGGCATGGAATCCCCTAAATGCGGTGGGTGGAGCTCTTTTATTTGGAACTTTATTTTGTCTTGCTTATACTCTTCAACCTTGGATGCCTCCAGAGTTTCTTAAAATTATCCCTTATGCTTCTACTATTTTGGTGCTTACTATATTGTGCCTTGGAAAAGCCAGAGAGGGGTTAGGTGCTCCTGCTGCTTTAGGTATTCCCTACAAAAGAGGGGAAGAATAAAATTTTGACGGCGTTTAGTGCTTTCAAAAAATAATAAAATAAAAAAGAAAGAAAGCAGGTACAATAGAAAATATAATTAATCCTTTTAAAAAAAGGGGGTGATAAATAAGGGCGTAGAAAGTGGACGGGAAATCTACAGTGTGAATCTGTTAATTTAAAATTTAAAAATGTTCTGGAGTAATGGAAAGGAGGAAAAAAATGAAAAAGAAATTAATTATCGTGTTTACTTTATCGTTAATAACTATTGCGACTGTTTACTTAGTGGGCATTGCTGCAGAGTATACACCTGGTCAAGCACTTAAGGCAGGTTTTATTTATGACAGTCCAGTTGGAGACTATGCCTGGAATTATGCTCATGACCAGGCTCGGTTAGCTACTGCTGGAGTTTTTCCCTGGTTAGAAACTGCTTATGTAGAAAATGTTAGAGAGACGGATGTACAAACATATATCGATCAACTTGTTCGCCAAGGATGTCAAGTAATCTTTGCGGATAGTATAGCCTATCAAGATGGTGTGCTTGCCGCTGCCAGACGCTATCCTGAGGTAATTTTTGGTCTTTGTAACGGATTTAAAAATGCTCCTAATGTAGCTACCTATTGGATTACGTTGGACCCATTGTTTTATATCAATGGTTTAATGGCAGGAGTTCTTACCGAAACAAACAAGGTTGGTTTTGTTTTGCCCCATCCTATACCTGAAATTAAGCGTGCTTTAATTGCTTTTACTCGGGGTGTCCAAGAGGTTAATTCAGAAGCAGTAGTGGATGGGCGGTGGACCTATGAGTGGTATAATCCACCAGCGGAAAAAGAAGCTACGGAGGCGCTTATCGGTTCAGGTTGTGACGTTATTATTCACGATATGAGTTCTTCTACACCAGTTCAAGTAGCCGGTTCGCAGGGGATAGCCACTTTTAGTCATTGTTCACCTATGCTGGACTTTGCTCCAGACTATGTCGTCTCTGGCCACCTTGTTCATTATGAAGTGATTTATGAGGATTTCTTAGCTAAGGTTTATGCTGGTCTTTACACTTCACATAATCTGGAGAAGGTGAAATATTGGTGGTCTATGCCGCAGGGGGGTCTGGAACTGGGGGGTACATACGGTGTACCAATTAATCCCTTGTTTGAAGAAGAGTTTAAAACGGCGAAGGTTACTGACCCAGTTTTAGGAGAGATGTCCATATATGATCTAATTTTTACCCGACTGGAGCAAATGGCGGATCCTCAAATGGCGTTTTGTCCTTTTGATGGTCCCCTATATGATAACCAGGGGAACTTAAGGGTTCCGGCAAGTATTAGGCTTACTAAAGAAGAGCAAGAAGTTTTAGATTGGTATCCTGCAGGGTACATTGGCCCTACACCGTGAGGATAGACAAGGCAAGAAGGAGGTCTTATGTTTTTTGATAGCAGCGACCTTCTTCTTGCCCTTTTCTAAGATAACTAAAGAACTAAATAGGTACTTAAGTACTAAGAAGGAGTTAAAAAATAAAAAGAAGGAGCACAAGAATGGCTAAGGTAATTAAAGGTGCTTATCTTTTATTGGAGGATGGTTTAAAGGAAGAGTGGGGGGTACGAGTAGAAGGTAATAAGATCGCAGAAGTGGCCCCTAATGAAAAACTTAAGGTAGAGACAGGAGATGAAGTTTTTGATTTTACGCACAAATTAATTGCTCCAGGTTTTATCAATGGACATATGCATATGTATGGTGTTTTATCCCATGGCATTAGTGTAGAAACCTTTGTCCATGACTTTTCAAGTTTTTTGGAAGATTTCTGGTGGCCTTACATAGAAAATCGCCTTAATCACCAATTGATAGAAATAACTACCCGCTGGGCTTGTGTGGAAATGATTAAGAGCGGGATAACTACTTTTATGGATGTTTTAGAGGCTCCCAATGCTATTCCCAATGCTTTAGAGGTAGAAGCTGAGGCAGTTAATCAAGCTGGTTTGCGAGGCATTCTTAGCTTTGAGGCTTGTGAAAGGATGGGCAAAGAAAATGGACAATTAGGATTAAAAGAAAATAGGGATTTTATAAGGAAATATAATCAATCTGATAATTTAGTTCAAGGAATGATGTCCGTGCATACCCTTTTTACTGCTGATAAAGAGTACCTGATTCAGGCTAAAAAAATGGCGGATGAATTAGGCTGTGATATTCATATGCATCTCTCAGAAAGCGTTTATGAGCCTAATTGGTCTATAGAAAAATATGGTAAACGACCAGTTGAAGTTTATAATGAATTAAATTTTTTAGGACCGAATGTAGTTGCTTCCCAGGGTGTGCAATTAGAACCTAAGGAAATAGATATTTTAGCCGAAAAAGGAGCAAGATTAGTGCATATGCCCTTATCCAATTGTGAAGTAGGAGGAGGCATAGCTCCGGTCCCAGCTCTTTTAGCTAAAGGGATTAAAGTAGGGTTAGGAACCGATGGTTACCTTAACAATTATTTTGAAGTTATGCGAGGAGCTTTTTTAATTCATAAAGCTTATCAGCAAAATCCTGCAATTATGCCTGCTAAAGATGTTTATAAAATGGCTACTAATGAGGGGGCAAAAGCTATAGGTAGAGATAATTTAGGTTGTATTAAAGTTGGCTATTTTGCAGATTTAATTGCTGTCAAAGTAGACACTCCTACCCCCCTTAATTCAAAAAATATTTATGATCAACTTATTTTATTTCGTAATCCGACTGATGTCACTGAGGTAATGATAAATGGTAAATTTATCTTAAGGGATGGAGAGTTATTAACTATTAACGAAGAAAAGACAAGGATAGAACTTAGAGCGGCGGTGGAAAAATTTTGGAAATTAGATTAAAAAAACGATAATTTATAGGAGTAGGTAACAATTGGAGAAGAATAAAATGTTAAATAAGGCAGATATCTCTACGGAATTATGTGGAGTAAAATTACAGAGTCCTTTTATTTTGTCTTCTGGCCCTCTTTCTTACGCTGCTGAAGGATTAATTAAGGCTCATCAGGCAGGGGCAGGGGCAGTAGTTACTAAAACCATAAGATTAAAAGCGGCAGTGAATCCAGTTAGACATATAAGCAAGATAAATAAAGATTCTCTGATTAATTGTGAAAAGTGGGCAGATAGTGAAGCAGATCTTTGGTTTAAAAGAGAAATACCGCTGACCAAAGAGGCGGGAGCTGTGGTTATCGCTAGTGTTGGTCATACCTTACCAGAAGCAGAGGCTTTAGTTAAAGATTGCGAGAGAGCAGGAGCTGATTTTATTGAACTGGTTTCTTACGCAGAAGATACCCTTTTACCGATGTTAAAAGCGGCTAAAGAGAGGGTATCTATCCCGGTTATTTGTAAGATGAGTGGGAATTGGCCTGATCCGGTAGGTACGGCCCAAAGATGTTTAGAAGCCGGAGCAGATGCTATATCGGCTATTGATTCTCTTGGTCCTACTTTGAAGATCAACATTAAAGAAGCTAGACCAGAAATGTTAAGTTCTGATGGTTATGGATGGTTATCCGGCGGAGCAATTAGGCCGATTGCCTTGAGGATTGCTTCTGAAATTGCTCGGAATGGTTGTAATAATTTAATCGGGATTGGTGGAGTAACGTGTGCAGAAGACGCGATTGAATATTTAATGATAGGGGCTAGCGCAGTAGGGGTATGTTCTATCGCCATTCTCCGGGGTCTTAAAGAATTTACCAAACTATCCCAGGATATTGCTGTTTGGCTAGCGAAGTTAGGCTATGATTCTATTTCTGCAGTAAAGGGCGTAGCTTTACCCAATTTTCCTAGAGAAGAAAAAATCGCTAAATTAAAGTTTGATTACAACCCTGATTATGCCCCCTGCCAAGCTGCCTGTCCTGCAGGAGTAGATGTTCCAATGTATTTGGATCAGATTAGAAAGGGTGATTATTTAGGGGCCTATCATACTATTAGTTTAACTAATCCTTTCCCCGCAATCTGTGGCAGAGTATGTGATCATCCGTGTGAAGAAGAATGTCGTCGTTCTACCATTGATGATCCTTTACAAATTAGATTGTTGAAAAGATTTGCTGCTGATCAAGTTTTGGAAAATTATAGTGATGCTCTTCTTTTACCACCTCAGCAGGAGGATCAGGGTAAAAAAATTGCGATTATTGGGGCAGGGCCAGCCGGTCTAACCTCTGGTTTTTATTTAGCTCAATTAGGATATAAGGTTAAGGTATTTGAAGCGCTTCCAGTAGCAGGAGGGATGATGGCAGTGGGGATCCCTGATTATAGATTACCTAAAGAAGTTTTAAAAAGAGAAATTGATAGAATCGAAGATATGGGAGTAGAAATTAAAACTAACATTAAGATAGGGAAAGATATTTCCTGGGAGGAACTAAAAAAGGAAGATTTTAGCAGTATTATAATTGCGACGGGTGCAGCGGGAGAATCAAGATTAAATATTGTAGGCGAAAATCTGTTAGGAGTATTATCGGGAATAACTTTTCTTAGAGATATTAATTTGGGGCGGGGGCATGATCTAAAAAATAAAAGAGTGGCGGTTATTGGAGGAGGTAATGTGGCTGTCGACTCCGCTAGATCAGCTTTAAGATTAGGCGCTAAAGAAGTTACTATAGTTTATCGCAGAGAAAAAAAGGATATGCCCGCTTTTAGAGAAGAAGTTAATTATGCGGAGGAAGAAGGAGTAAGGTTCATATTTTTGGCTGCACCTGACAAAATTAGCGGGCGAGAGAAGGTAGAAAAATTATATTATAAACCTATGAAATTGGGTAAATTAGACAGTTCAGGCCGGGGAACTCCTCTGGCTACTGGAGAACCTTCTAAGGTCTTAGAAGTAGATATAATAATAATTGCAGTCGGTCAAAAGGTAGATACTGAGTTCCTGCCACGAATAAAAAATAAAGAAACGGGAGAGACTGAAGTTGAAGGTGTCTATGCAGTGGGCGATTGTTTAAGGGGACCAAGAACAGTTATCCAAGGTATTGCTGACGGTAAAAGAGTAGCAGAAATGATAAATTCGAAACTGGGAGGAAAAGGAAAATTATCAGAGGCAAAAGAAGAGGTAAGACGCATACATTTTGGAGCACTAGATAGCGATTATATCTCCCGAGAAGAAACTAAATTATTATCACCCCGGGAAAGAATTCTTAGTTTCAGAGAGGTAGAATTGGGTTTGGAAGAGGATGCAGCGAGAAAAGAAGCTCAGCGCTGCTTGCAGTGTGGTTGTATTAATTGCCAGGCTTGTGTTATCGTTTGTCCTTATGGTGCCCGGACCTTAAATTTTCCGACAATGAAAGTAAATGAAGAGTTATGTCGGAGTTGTGGATTATGTCTATCAATTTGCCCGGCAGGTACTTTGACGGCGGATATAACAGAAAAGTAATTTATTAATTAGTAGTACAAATAAATTGAGAATAAAGAATTAAGGGGAGGTATTAATTATGGCGTTAACTGCCTATATTGACCTAAGTAAAAAAAATATAGAAATAAACAAAAGTCCTGCCCCTATTTTGGAAGAATATTTGGGTAGCCGGGGATATGCGGCAAAAATTCTCTATGATAATGTAGATCCAGAAATAGGTGCTTTCGATGCTGGTAATTGTCTTATTTTTTCAACCGGATTATTTACAGGAACTTGCTGGCCTACGTCAGCTCGTTTTACGGTTACTGCAAAGTCGCCAGCGACTGGTGCTTATGGTTATGCTAATGCGGGTGGTTATTTTGGGGTTGAATTAAGAAAAGCAGGTTTTGATGCATTGGTTATAAATGGTAAATCAGAGAAGCCGGTTTATTTACTCGTAAAAGATGAGCAAATAGTAATTTTGCCTGCTAACGAATATTGGGGGAGAAATACTGCAGACGTTAATAATGGCTTTAAAAAGATCTATGAGGGAAGTCATGTTCTTAGTATTGGCCCAGCAGGAGAGAATTTAGTTAAAATGGCTTCGATTATAACTGATGATTATCGCGCTTTAGCGCGCACTGGTATGGGGGCGGTTATGGGCTCCAAAAAGTTAAAAGCTATAGTAGTTAAAGCTTCAAAAAAAATAACTTTTTCGGAGGAATTTAGAAAGATAGCTATTGAAAGTTCCAAAAAAATATCTAATAGCCAAGCCGCCCAAGATTATCATCGTTGGGGAACGGCAGTTTTGATAGATTATAAAAATAAACGAGGAGATTTGCCGGCAAAAAATCATTTAGAAGTGCAGATTCCTTTTGCAAATAAGATTAATGCTCAAGCTCTAGATAAGTATGTTATAAAAACTTCGGGTTGTTATAACTGTCCTATTCGATGCGAAAGACATTCTCAAGTAAAGTTAGGACCATACAAATGCGAAACTGCCGGTCCTGAATATGAAACTATTAATGGATTTGGGTCAATGGTATGGAACGATGATATAGAACTTATTATCTATGCTAATAAACTTTGTAATGATCTGGGTTTAGATACAATTTCTACTTCAGGAGTTATCGCTTTTGCAATGGAATGCCATGAAAAAGGTTTTCTATCAAATAAAGAGTATAATTTAAAGTGGGGAGATAAAGAAAGCATCGTTGGCTTAATAAAAAAAATTGCTTATCGAGATGGAATTGGTGATATCTTAGCAGAAGGGGCATTAGAGGCTAGTAAAAAAATCTATCCTGACACTTTTAAATTCGCTATGCAAGTAAAAGGTGTAGAAATTCCTGAACAGGAGCCACGTACTAATAGAGGGTTAGCTTTAGGGCATGCAACATCTAACCGAGGAGCAGATCATCTTTATGGCTTAGAAACCATCGACCAAACACATAACGAAGAGGTAGCCAAAAAGTATTTCCCTGGAAGTGGTCCAGAAATTCTTGATGTATTTTCTCAAAAATACAAGCCAGAGATGTTGAAATTTACTGAAGCGTATTCAGCGATTTCCGATGCTTTGGGAATATGTAAATTTTCTACCCTGGAAAATTATGTTTTAGGACCCGATGATATCGCGAAAGCTATAAATGCTTTTGATAATTCTTTTGATTTAGAAGAAAAAGACTTATTAAAAATAGGGGAAAGAATTGTAAATCTAGAAAGGGTGTATAACTGTCGACATGGATTTGATAGAAAAAATGATTCACTACCTGAACGTTTTTTAAAAGAGCCAGCTACAGTTTACAAAGTAATAGATGGGATGCTTACTAATCAGGTATGGAAGAGTAATTTATTGGTAGATTTAGAGGAAATGTTAGATGGTTATTATAAGGTTAGAGGTTGGGATTTTAGAGGAATTCCTACCCAAAAAAAACTTAAGGAATTAGGTCTATTTCAATTAATAGAAGATTTATAAAAATAGATTTAAGTTATTCGAAAAAGAAGAATTGATTGATAATTTTGAGAGAAAATTATAATGAAATTGTTAATTAGAAACGGAATGATAGTGACTCCTGATCAAGTTTGCAAAAAAGATATTTTAATTATTGGAGACAAGATCAGGGAGGTAAATGATAATATTCTACCGAGAGAAATTTTTCATGGTTGTAAAATAATAGATGCTAGTGGAAAATTTGTAATTCCCGGAATAATTGATGCCCATACTCATTATTTTATGAAATCTTCCTCTAACCAAATTACTGCAGATGATTTTTACAGTGGAAGTATTTCAGCAGCTTTTGGAGGAGTAACTACCTTCATAGATTATGCAGAACAGCAAAGAGGTCATACCATAAAAGAAGCTTTTGCTAATAGGCAAAAAGAGGCTAAAGGAAAGGCGGTAGTTGATTATTCTCTACATCAGTCGGTTTGTTCTCTATATCCTAACCTTAAGAAGGATTTAGAAGAGTTAAAGACCGAAGGGGTAAATAGTCTAAAGTTATTTACCACTTATAAAGAAGATGGATCTATGTTGGATAAAGAGAGCTGGCTTGACTTATTAAGAATGAGCCGCGATTTGAAATTATTAATCACTGTTCACGCTGAAGATGATGAAATGATAGATCAAAATAAAACTAAGTATAAAGAGAAAGGAGAACTTCCTCCTTATTTTCATACTCAGCTACGTCCCCCTGAGATAGAATATGAGGCGATTAAAAAAGTGGGAAATATGGCTAAATCGTTAGATATGCCTATATATATCGTTCATCTATCTTCAGAGAAAGGCTATAAGGCCTTAAAAGAGATTAGAAAAAGCAGGGGGAAAATTTTTGCAGAAACTGCCCCTCATTATTTATTGTTAACGGAGGATTTACTTAAAGGAAAAGATGCCCAAAAATATTTTATGACTCCTCCCCTGAGGAAGAAAGAGGATAATCTTGCCTTATGGAGAGCTATAGAGAATAATGACATAGAGGTTATAGCCAGCGATCACTGTTCTTATACGATAGAACAAAAATTATCTTCTTCGAATTGTTTGAATATCTTGTCTGGTATTCCTGGGTCAGAAACTCTGCTACCTTTGGTCTATAGTTATGGAGTGAGAAGAGGTTATTTTGACATAAAGAGGATGGTAAATTTATTATCTACTAACCCTGCAAAAATATTTGGACTTTATCCGGAGAAGGGAAGTTTAAAAGTAGGGACTGATGCTGATTTAGTTATCTTTGATCCAGAGAAGGAAATTATTATTTCTGACTCTATGCAGCATACTGCTGCTGGTTATACCCCCTTTGATGGCTTCAAGGTAAAAGGATATCCTATTGCTACTATCTTACGAGGAAAAGTGATTGTTAACGAGAATAGGTTTTATGGGGAGCAAGGTGGAGGAAAGTTTTTAAAAGGGAAAGAGTCAGTTTTATATTAGGAGGAAGTGATTACTGTTATGTATAAGATAGTTAATAAATCGGTTGAACGAATAGATGTTTACGAAAAAGTTACTGGTAAGGCGAAATATGGCGCAGATTTAAATTGCGGATCCCAGTTGTACGCCAAAACAGTATACAGTAGATATCCTCATGCCAAAATATTAAAGATTGACACTAAGGAAGCAGAAGGGTTAGAGGGAGTAATAATGGTTATTACAGCAAAGGATGTACCAGGAAACAATATAATGTTTGGTAAATTTCCCGTATTGGCCCAGAATGAAGTAAAGTATATTGGTGATGGAGTAGCAGTAGTAGCAGCAGAAAGTAAGGAAATCGCCGAAAAAGCGGCTAAATTGGTAAGGGTTGAATATGAAGAATTACCAGGTGTTTTTGATCTTGAAGAAGCAAAGGTAGAAAATTCTAAAAGAGTGCATTCAGAAATAGAAAATAATTTTATCGAACATTCTCATCATCTTTTGCGATCAGGAGATGTAGAGAAGGGCTTTAAAGAAGCTGAGGTTATCTTAGAAAGGACCTATCGAACTCAATTTGTGGATCAGGCTTATATTGAGCCAGAAGCGGTTATTGTTCTTCCTGACCCTTATAAAATAGGGGTGGAGATTCATGGTTCTATTCAGAATCCTTATACCATTAGGGAAAATGTGGCCACAGTTCTAGGGTTGAAGATTAATCAGGTTAGGGTAATCCAGAGTACTATCGGTGGTAGTTTTGGAGGTAAAGATGAATCAGTTATGCTAATGGCTGCTCGTTGTGCCGTTATTGCTCTAAAAACTGGGCGTCCAGTAAAAATGGTCTTGACTCGAGAGGAGAGTTTTTTGGAAAGTTCAAAGCGACATCCTTTTCAGGCTAATTATAAAATAGGAGCAAAGAAAGATGGGTCTATAGTAGCAGTTGAAAATAAAGTTTATGTTCAAGGTGGAGCCTATAACAATAAAGCGAGTTTTGCAAATTGGAGAGCTTCAATTCATGCTGCCGGCCCCTATACTATCCCTCACATAAAAACCGACATTTACGGCCTTTATACCCATACCATTTATGGAGGGGCCTATAGAGGATTTTCTGCTCCCCAAATGGTGTTTGCCACTGAATCTTTAATTGATGAATTGGCTGAGGAATTAAAGATGTCTCCTCAAGAGATAAGATTAAAGAATTGCTTAAAACCGGGGGACGAGATGGGGACAGGGCAAATTTTACTTCCGGGCAAGATACCCGCTCCCTTAGAAAAGATGATCAGAGAAATTTGCAGAAAAACAGATTTTGAGTCTAAAAGGAAAAAATATATCCAAGAGAGAGAAGGCTTTAACCCTCTTAAGAAGGGCATCGGCTTATCCTGTACTTTTAGAGGAGCGGGATTAGGGGGAGAAGGTATCGATACAGCAAGTGCTACAGTTACCATAGATATAGATGGGAGTATCCTTATTCAGAGCGGATTAGTGGAGATGGGTCAAGGAATGAGGACTGCTCATGCTCAAATTGTGGCAGAAGTTTTGGGGGTTTCTTTGGACAGAATCACTTTTGGCAATACTGATACTGCAGTAACTATGGATAGTGGCGCTACCGTTGCCTCGCGGGGTATTCTTGCCGGAGGGAATGCTATGCTTATTGCTGCCACAGAATTATTACAGAGATTACATCAACAAGCCAGTATAATGTTAAATTGTAATATAGAAAACCTGATTAGTGAAAATGAATTTATTTTTAATAAATCTAAGCCGGATAAGAAATTAACCTTTGAAGAAGTAGTTAAAGAATGCCTAAAGGGGCAGGGCCTTTCTTTAAGTGCTCAAGGGTGGTATAACCCGGGACCAGAAAAATTGTCTCCCGAAACCGGTAGGGGTAAGGCTTATCCTACTTATTCTTACGGGACGGCGGTAGCTGAGCTAAGGGTAGATGTCCAGACAGGGAAAATTAATGTAGAGAAGATTACGGCAGCATATGAAATTGGCAAAGCCATTAATCCTCAAATTGCTAAAAGTCAATTTTATGGAGGTATTTTACAAGGGGTAGGTTACGCTATTATGGAAGAGATGAGAACCAAAGATGGATATTTAAAAACTAAGAACTTTGATGATTTTTTAATACCAAGCTCGGCGGATATGCCAGAAATGGAAGTTACCATTTATGAAAGCGATGATCCTGTTGGACCTTTTGGGGCAAAAAGCGTAGGAGAACTGGGCATAGAATTAATAGCTCCAGCGTTAGCCAATGCTCTATATAATGCTACCGGTAAAAGGATTAGAGAGCTTCCCTTAAATCTAGAGCGAGTGCTATTGGGTAAAACTTTGAAAAAATAGGAGGACAATAATTTGCAAGATTTTAATTTTATTAAGCCAACTAATTTAGAGGAAGTAAGTAGCTTGTTAATTAACTATAAAGATAAAGCCAGGTTAATAGCGGGAGGGACAGATTTAATTATCGCTTTAAGAGAAGAAAGGTTACCCTCTAATTTAGAGATTATTATAGATATTAGCCATTTAAAGGAATTAGACTATATAAGGGAAGAGGGGGGCTATCTAAGAATTGGTTCAGGAGCAACCCATGTGGAAATTGCGCAAAACGAATTAATCAAAAGATACGCACCCTTATTGTCTCAAGCTGCTTCGCTAATAGGTTCCCCGCAGATTAGAAACAGAGGGTCAATAGCGGGAAATATTGTTACCGCCTCTCCAGCTGCTGATGCTGTTCCCGCCCTAATAGTATTAGATAGTAGGTTGGTAATAAGGAAGGGTCAAGAAAAAAGAGAAGAGCTTTTGCAAAAGGTGTTTGTGGGACCGTATAAAGTAAATCTTAAAAGTGATGAACTGGTGGAAGAAATTTATTTTAAAAAATTACCTCAAAAAGCAAAATCTGATTTTAGTAAGTTGGTGAGGAGAAATGCTGTAGATAAATCTCGAGTGAATCTTGCTGTAGTAGCTCAGCAAAACGAGGATAAAAAGGTTATAGATATAAAGATATCTGCCGGTTCCATAACGCCCCTTCCTCAGCGATTTAAAGAAGCAGAGGATCTATTGTTGGGGGAAATACCTACGGCAAATTTGATTCAAAAGACCGGTGAAAAAGTAGCAGAAGAGATGATGGTTAAATCGGGCTATCGCTGGTCTACCGAATATAAAGAACCGGTAGTTAAATCATTAATGGTAAGGGCATTAAACCGGGTACTGGAGGTGGAGTGATTGGTAACCAAGAAAATAGAACTTAATATTAAGGTTAATAACAAGGATTATAAATTATTGGTGTCTCCTAATAAACGTTTGTTAGATGTTTTAAGGGAAGATTTAGGCTTAAACGGAGTTAAAGAGGGATGTGGAATTGGTGAATGTGGGGCCTGCACAATTGTTATGAATGGAAAAAATATCTGTTCCTGCATGGTTTTAGCGGGACAGGCCGAGGGAGCAGAGATAATTACTATTGAAGGATTAACAGGTCCTGAAGGAGAATTGCATCCCTTACAAGAAGCTTTTATGGAGACAGGGGCAGTGCAATGTGGTTTTTGCACTCCGGGAATGATTCTAAGTTCATTGGTATTACTAAGGAATAATCCCTCCCCTACTAAAGAAGAAATTAGAGCAGCCATCTCGGGAAATTTTTGTCGTTGTACCGGCTATCAACAAATTATTGAAGCAGTTCAGTTGGCTGCCGAGAAGATGAGAAAAGGAGGAGTTAAGGTTAATGGCTGAAGTAGTAATAATGCCCAAATTGGGCTTGTCTATGCAGAAAGGAAAGGTAGTAAAATGGTTACGCAAAGAAGGCGAATCAGTAAAAAAAGGTGAACCTTTATTAGAAATTGAGACAGAAAAGATTGTTAATGAAGTAGAATCACCTATAAGTGGTATTTTATTAAAAATATATGTTAAAGAAGGAGAAACGGTACCTATTTTAACCCCCTTAGGTGTAATTGGTGAGCTTGGTGAAAAAATAGATGAAGAGAAAGAGAAGATAGGGATAGAAGCTAAGGAAGGGGAAGAATTAAAAAACAAAAGCGTAGATAAGAAATTAAAAACTATTCCACCGCTTGAACAGACCAGCGAAATAAAAGCTTCTCCAGTAGCAGTAGAATATGCTAAAAAGCTAGGGGTTAATTTGGATAGTATTAAAGGAACTGGACCGGGTGGAAGAATAATGAAAAAAGATGTGGAAAAATATCTGGAGGTAACCCATCCTAATAATTTTCCCCGGTCAGAAGAGTCAAAAGAGAAAGAATTAGACGAAGGAGTTTTAGGATCTGCAGAAGGAAGGGGTGAGGAAGGTGAAAGGAGAATTCCTTATACTGGAATACGTAAGATAATCGGGGATCGACTTTCTCAAAGTAAATTTACTGCCCCCCACATTTACTTTGCTAATTCTATAGATATGTCCAAAATTCTAAAATTAAGAGATTTTTTTGAGGAAAGATTTACCTCTAAAATATCTATAAGCGAATTCATAGTCTTTGTAGTTGCTAGAGTATTAATGGAGCAGCCCAAGATAAATTGTTCTTTAATTGATGAAGAAATTGTTTATCATCAAGATATAAATATTGGAATAGCAGTCGCTTTAGAGGAAGGGATTATAGTTCCAGTTATAAGAAACGCAGATAGGAAAAGTTTAATGACTATTTCTGAGGAGATGAAAAATCTTGTTAGAATATCCCGGGAAGGCAGGCTAATGCCTGATGATTACAAAGGAGGAACTTTTACTGTTTCTAATTTAGGGATGTACGGCGTAGAGCAGTTTACTTCTATTATTAATCCACCAGAGGCAGCAATATTAGCAGTAGGGTCTATTAAGAAGATGCCTATGGTAGTTGAAGAGAAAGAAAAAGAAATTTTAGAGGTCCGGCCCCTAGCAAAGCTTACCCTTTCTGTTGACCATCGAGTGATTGATGGAAAAGCAGCAGCAGATTTTTTAAATCAGTTGAAATGTTATCTGGAATTTCCCGAGCTGCTTGTCTTTAAATAATAAGGTATAATATAGGAAAGGAAAATGGCTAAAGAAGCTTTGGCAAAGTATTTTAATATCATCAGGGAAATTACCGGAAAAAGTGAAGGAAAAATAATTTTAAATGATGAAGCAGGGTTAGCAGATTTGTTTTTCCGTTTAGCAGATGTATATGGGCAATCTTTTAGCAAGTATATTTTTAATGATCAGGGGGAATTAAATTCATATATACGCCTTGCCAAGAAAGGTCAACTCGACCAGGTTAGTTTAAATCAAAAGAGAAGGACAAATATTATTTATTCATTGCTCTATCAGGAGGATAAATTAGCAGGAGGTGTTATTCTTGACGGGAAAAGAGCTTCGTCTTTCTAGAATTTTTCAGAAAGATAGAAGAACGGGTATTTTTGCTTATGACCATGGTCAATATTTTGGTGACGTAGAATATCCTCAAGACCCAATAAAAATCATTAAAGATGCGGTTAAAGGTGGGATCGATGCCTTACTTTTAAACCCCGGTATGGTAAAAAGTTTAAAAGGAGATGTTTTTAGGAAAGTTGGTCTCATCGTCAGGATTACGGGGGGAGCCACCATTTATAGCAAGGAAAGTAATTTTCATAGTCTTTTATATGATATAGAGTATGCAGTAAGTGAGGGCGCGGATATGGTAGCAGTAATGCTCATACTTGGTTCCAAAAGAGAAAATGAGATAATGACTTCTATAGCTAAGTGTGTGAAAGAATGTGATAGATTACAAATACCTATTTTAATAGAAGTATTATCCGCAATTTCTAGGGAACCGGTTACTGAAGAATTGGCCTTTGGCTGCAGAGTTGCCTTTGAACTAGGAGCAGATGTTATAAAGACTTATTATAGTGGTGAAGGTTTTGGTCGAGTAGTTTCCGCTGCTAAAGTTCCTCTAATTATTGCTGGAGGGCCTAAGAGAGATAATTTTAAGGATATGGCTACAAAAGCAATAGAGGAAGGGGCTAAGGGTTTTGCTTTTGGAAGAAATATTTTTTCTTCTATCTCTCCTCGAGAGACAGTTGCTCAATTGAGGAAGATAATCCATAAATAAGTGTTGATATAGGACGGCAGTAAATTTATGCGTGTAGCCATATATAAGGGGATTGAAAAGATAGATATAGAAATGAGGAGTATCCCTGAAATCTCAGAAGATGAAATCTTATTACAGGTAAAGGCTGCAGCTATCTGTGGAACTGATATAAAGACCTTTTTAAAGGGACACCCTTTATTTAATCCTCCTTGTGTATTGGGTCATGAATTTTCGGGAATTATTAAGCAAGTAGGAACAAGGATTGAAAGTTTTAAGCCGGGAGAAAGGGTAGTTTGTGCTCCCTATATTGAATGTGGTAATTGCTATAATTGTAAAGAAGGGTTAGGGGAACTTTGCATCTCTAAGAGTTTCGTGGGAGGGGCTTTTTCAGAATATGTAAAGATTCCCGCTAAAGTAGTGGAGAAAGGGACTTTCAAGTTAGGGGGAAATATCTCTTTTGAAGTGGCCACCTTGGTTGAACCTCTTGCCTGTTGCATAAATGGACTCCAAAAGTTAAAGTTAGAAGTTAAGAACAAGAAGATTTTAGTTGTGGGTGGAGGTCCAATGGGGTTACTTTTGTCTTTAGCCTTAAAAAAGCAAGGTGCTAAACCGGTTATTTCAGAGGTTTCTACAGAAAGGTTAAAATTTGCTGAAGAATTAGGGGTAAAAGCTGTCTCTCCAGAAAAAATTAATCTCCTCGATTTTACCAGAAGTTATAGCACCTCAAGAGGAATGGACGCAGTAATTGTAGCTTTAGCTATTCCGCAGCTTGTGGAAGAGGCCTTTTTATATGTAAAAGAAGGAGGGGTAGTAGAAATTTTTGGTGGGCTATCCAAAGATTTATCCTTAAAGATCAATCCATTTTTTATTCACTACCAAGAAATCGATTTAGTAGGTAGTTTTGGATTTTCTTCAAGACATTTTTTGGATGCTTTTAAAATGATCTCGAGTTTCCCTGAGCCTTTCGAAAAATTTATTACCCAGAGGTATGAGCTAAAGGATATAAAAAAAGCTTTTTATGATATTTATGAAAAAAAGGGGATAAAGGCGGTAATCAGTTTTTGAAGATATTATCCTTTGATTTTGGTACTAGTTCTTTAAAAGCGGGATTTTACTTTAAAGATAAAATATTTTTTTATACTAATAAAAATTACTATCTTGATAAGCCACTTCTTTCAATGAAAGAAGTTACTGAAAGAATAAAGGGTGAACACCACATAGAAGAGGCTGATGTAATAGTGGTGGACAGTATTTTTCCTGCCTTTAAATTTTTAGACGAAGATTATTATCCTTTTGACCAGAGTTTTTATTGGTATAACAGTAATTTAGGGGAGACTATAAATGAGATTGAAAAAACTAATTTTAAGATAAAATACGTTTTGTCTTATAAAGATTACCTAAATTTTCTTTTAACTTCTAAAATATCTACAGATTTTATAACCTATTCTAATTTTAAAAAAGAGCCTTATCTAGGGAAATTTATAAAAGAATTTCCAGATGCCTTAGGACCTGCTGAACCTCTCGGCTTTCTCAATGAAGGGGCAAAAGAATATCTAGGAATTAAAGGAAGTTGTATTATTCTAAGCGGTACTATAGATGCTTTTGTCTCTGCTTTAGGTATGGGAGGAGTAGATGTGGGTGAAGGAGGTGAAATTGGAGGAAGCACTACGTGTGTTTATAAAATTATAGAAAAAAATAGTTCAGAGTTACCTTATTTTTTCCAGGACCAATCTATAAAGATATTAGCGATGTCTTGTGGCGGAATTACCCTTAAATGGCTAAAAGATACTTTTGGGCTTAATGAAGAAGGTATCTTTGAAAAGATCGATGGAAATCAAAAAAAAGATGAAAAGCTTTTGTTTTTCCCTTACCTTCTAGGAGCGAGAAGTCCCCTCTGGTTACCAGAGATAAGAGCAATTTTTTATGGAATAGATATATCGACGGATTTTAGTGACCTTTTAAAAGCTGTTGTAGAAGGAGTAGCTTTTGTGAATAGGCAAAATATAGATACTTTAAATTTAGATAAAACCTCCATATCTATTGCAGGTCAGACCGCTGCTTCTAATAGCTGGAATCAGATAAAATCTAACATCTACAATTTAAGTCTTAGAAGAGTAAATTATTTACAGTCGGCGGTAGTAGGTAGCATCTTTTTAGGGATAAAGTTTTTATCCAATTTTAAAGATCATGAATTAAAAGACTTTATAAAAAGCATAATTAAGATTGAAGCGTTGTTTGAACCGCAAGAGGATAAGAAATTATTTTATGAAAGAAAATACAAAAATTTTATTGGGGTACAAAATAGATTGTATGAACTTGAAGATTTAGAGAAAATCTAAATGAATTATCTTCTTTATTTTTACCCTTTCTAATCTTTCGGTTACTCACTCTTATTTTAGATACTTTCGATACGAGAGATGAGCTTTCATTCGCTGTGCAGCCAGCCAAAAAACAGAATACTATTACTTGGAGGCTTACTTCTTACTTATCGAGAAATATTTGAAAATAAATATTAAGGATAAATTCTAGGAGAGAGGTAATAAACTATGAATTTCAATTATAAGAAGGTGTTAGAAAAAGCCGAGGAATATAAACCCGATATGTCCAAATTCTTAAGAGAGATAATTGCCATCCCTAGCAGGAGCGGCCAGGAGAGAAAGATTATCTTAAGAATAAAAGAAGAGATGACCAAGGTGGGATTTGATCAGGTGCGAATAGATTCCATGGGGAATATTTTAGGCTATATCGGTGAGGGAAAACATTTAATCGCTATGGATGCCCATGTAGATACCGTAGGAGTGGGAGAAGAAAAATTATGGGAATATGATCCTTACGAGGGATATGAAGATGAAGAAATAGTTTTTGGCAGAGGGGCAAGCGATCAAAAAGGTGGAATGGCCTCACTGGTATATGCTGGTAAAATAATTAAAGAACTCCATCTGGAAGATGATTATACCTTACTAGTTACTGGAACTGTTCAAGAAGAAGATTGTGATGGACTTTGCTGGCAATACCTCATCCAGGAAGAAAAGATTAAACCAGAATTTGTAGTTATTACCGAACCTACCAGTGGTAAAATATGTAGGGGACAAAGGGGAAGGATGGAAATAAAAGTAACTACCGAAGGAATAAGTTGTCATGGTTCGGTACCGGAGAAGGGGGATAATGCCATCTATAAGATGACCTCTATATTAAAAGAGTTATCAGAATTGAATAAGAACCTAAAAGAGGATAATTTTTTAGGGAAAGGGAGTTTGGCAGTTACTGAAATCTTCTCTGAATCTCCTTCTCGCTGTTCCATCCCGGATAAATGTACTATCTCTATTGATAGAAGATTAGTAACTGGTGAAACGTGGGAGGAGGCCCTAGAGCAAATAAAAGGTTTGGCCTCAGTTAAAGGGGCTGGTGCTGAAGCGTCCATGTATAGTTATGCTTATCCTTCCTATACCGGGCTAGTCTACCCTGCTCAAAGTTATTTTCCCACCTGGGTTTTAGAGGAAGAACACCCGGTTTGTCAGACCTTGGTAGAGGTCTATAAAGGCTTATTCAGCGAAGAACCCTTAATCGACAAATGGGCCTTTTCTACCAATGGGGTATCCATCATGGGAAGATATGATATTCCCTGTGTTGGATTTGGACCAGGACAGGAAGACCAGGCCCACGTGCCCAATGAAAAGACCTGGAAGAAAGAGCTAGTTAAGGCGACAGCGATGTATGTAACCATCCCGATAATTTATGTATCTAATTATCTTTAGTTAGTCTTAATAACTCTAAATAACTGAGTGAGGGAAGACTAACACCCTGGAAGAAGGATAGAAGCCAGAGGCTGGAGAGAAAAAGGAGAAGAATATGAGTTATGTAAAGAAATTAAAATGTTTACTGTGTGGAAAAGAATATACTTCTAAGGAAGTAAAATATAATTGTCCGCAATGTGGAGATGAGGGCATTTTAGAAGTTATTTATGATTACTCCGGGATAAAAAAAGATTTTAATCCGGTTATTCTCGAAAAAAATAAGGAATTTTCCATGTGGAGATATTTACCCCTTTTACCTATCGATGACCCTACTAAAATAGGGCCGTTAAAAGTTGGTTGGACTCCCTTATATGAGGCAAAAAGAATAAGAGAAGATTTAGGGATGCCGAATTTCTGGATTAAAGATGACGGAAGAAATCCCACTGCCTCCTTAAAAGATAGACCATCTGCTCTGGCTGTAGTGAAAGCCCAGGAATTAGGGGAAGAGATAGTAACCTGTGCCTCTACTGGTAATGCTGCCTCCTCTCTTGCGGGAGCAGCTGCCTCCGTGGGTTTAAAGAGTTATATTTTTGTTCCCCAAACTGCCCCGGCTGCCAAGATTGCCCAGCTTCTGGTATTTGGTGCTACTGTTTTTGCGGTAAGAGGTTCTTATGATAAGGCCTTTGATCTCTCCATTGAAGCTACCAGAGAATTTGGCTGGTATAATCGAAACACTGCTTTTAATCCCTATATGGTAGAAGGAAAAAAGACCGTAGCCTTAGAAATTATTGAGCAGATGAATTTTGACGTACCTGACTATCTTTTTGTGCCGGTAGGAGATGGCTGTATCATCTCCGGTGTAGCCAAGGCTTATAAGGAGGTGTTTTCTTTAGGCTTTATTACTCATTTGCCTAAATTGGTGGCGGTACAAGCCGAAGGGTGTAAACCTATTGTGGATGCAGTAAACGGTGACGGCAAAGTGAAATTTGTGGAGCCGAATACGATTGCTGATAGTATTGCTGTAGGAATTCCCAGAAATCGCCTGATGGCCGTAAGAGATGTAAAAGAATCAAAGGGATTTGGTGTTGCGGTAAGTGATAAAGAGATATTAGAAGCAATTAGATATTTAGGGGTAAAACAAGGTATTTTTGCCGAACCAGCAGGGGCAGCTGCCTTTGCCGGTATGCTAAAGGCCTTAAAAGAAGGAATAATCTCTAAAAAAGATAAAGTTGTGGTCCTGATTACTGGAAATGGACTAAAAGATGTAGAGAGTGCTAAAAAAGCCGGAGGGGAAGCTTTAGTAATCGATCCCTGCCTAGAGGCAGTAAAAGAGGTAATAAAGAAACACATAAAGGAGGATGAACAACTATGATTGATTTAACCATCAATGAAGAACAACTGCAAAGGACGGTGCAAAGGGCCCGAGAAAGAAAGATCATTATTCCTACTTTTGCCCAGCTAAAAAACCCTGAACTTATCCCCGCCAAAATCCAAGATAAACTAAAAGAGATAGGCTTGTGGGATATTAATCCTTATAATCTCTTTCGTATCACCTGGAAGAATGAACCGCTAAAAAAAGGTGGTCTCTTTCATGGGGTTAATTATCTAGAATTACCCTCTTCCTTAACCGGGGTTAAAGCCCATATTATTGGCCTGGTGGGTAAATGGTTTCCCACTGGTTGTCATAAGGTAGGGGCTACCTTCGGCTGCCTGGTCCCCCGCCTGGTTACCGGTCAGTTTGACCCTACTACCCAGAAGGCGGTCTGGCCTTCTACCGGTAATTACTGTCGGGGTGGGGCTTACAATGCCGCCCTCCTCTCCTGCCAGTCGATTGCCATCCTCCCGGAGGGGATGAGTAAAGAGCGTTTCCAGTGGTTATCTAAGGTAGCCGGAGAGGTAATCGCCACCCCCGGGACCGAGAGCAACGTAAAAGAGATCTTTGATAAGACCTGGGAATTAAGGAAGACCCGGGATAATGTGGTAGTCTTTGATCAATTTGAGGAGTTGGGTAATTACCTCTGGCATTATGAGGTTACCGGTCAGGCTATGGAAGAAGTCTTATCTCAAGTAATGAATTCTAAAGACCATTATGCCGGTGTGGTGCTTACCACCGGTTCGGCCGGTACTTTAGGTTGTGGAGACTACTTAAAAGAACTCTACCCGGAAAGTAAGATAGCCGCCGGTGAGGCCCTCCAGTGTCCCACCATGTTAGCCAATGGTTTTGGGGCCCATCGGATTGAAGGTATCGGGGATAAACACATCCCCTGGATCCACAACGTCAAGAATACCGATCTGGTAATAGCTATTGATGACCGGAACGTCATGAGTCTTATCCGTCTCTTTAACGAACCGGCAGGTAAGGCCTACCTGAAGGAGAAGAAGGTCCCGGAGGAGACTATCGAGAGCCTACCTTTAATGGGGATCTCCAGTGTAGCCAATCTACTGATGGCCATCAAGTTTGCCCGCTATTACGAACTTACCGCAAGAGATGTTATCTTAACCGTCTTTACCGATTCTATGGAACTATACGGCTCCCGTTTAGAAGAATTAGAAGAAGAGTATGGTCTTTATACCAAAGAGGAGGCGGCTATCGATTTTCACCGTCACCTTCAAGCCCTTACCACTGATTACCTGCAGGAATTGACTTACCCCGAGCGCAAGAGGATCCATAACCTCAAATACTTTACCTGGATAGAACAGCAGGGGAAAGACCTAGAGGAGCTGAAGGCCCAATGGTACGATTACGAGAATTACTGGGGAAGTATCCATCGCCAGACAGGGGAGATAGATAAACTAATTGAGGAGTTTAACCGAAGGACGGGTTTGTTAAGGTAGGGTAAATTTTAAAATTATACTCAGCTAACCTTGTTTCGTAAAATTATTGTGAGGGGATAAAAATAATTTATTTATTATAAATAAGGAGGATCAAATAATACTTATAGGAGTACCAAAGGAAATTAAAAATAACGAATATAGGGTAGCCATTACTCCTGCTGGCGTTAAATCTCTGATATATGGGGGTCATAAAGTTATAATAGAAAAGGGTGCGGGATTAGGAAGCGCTATTCCAGATGAAGATTATATTAGTGTAGGAGCTGAAATAATTGCAGAAGCTAAAGATATATTTGCTAAATCTGATATAATTATAAAGGTTAAAGAACCACTTAAAGAAGAATATGACTACCTAAGGCCAGGTCAGATTCTGTTTACTTACTTACATTTAGCTGCTAATAGCTAATAAACCTTTAACTGAGGCGTTGGTAGAAAAAAAGGTAATTGCTATTGCTTACGAAACTATACAATTAGAAGATGGCTCTTTACCTCTTTTAACTCCGATGAGCGAAGTAGCAGGGAGATTATCGATACAAGCCGGTGCACATTTCTTAGAGAAGCCCCAAGGGGGAAGTGGAGTGCTCTTAGGTGGTGTTCCGGGAGTTAGACCAGGTAAAGTAGTAATCGTTGGTGGAGTAGTAGGGTTAAATGCGGCCAGGATGGCTCTGGGTTTAAGGGCGGAAGTAGTAGTTATGGAGATCAGTACTTCCCGAATGGCTTATTTGGATGATCTCTTTCAAGGAAAACTTAAAACTTTAATGTCTAATCAATATAACCTTTCCAGGGAAATTAAAGACGCTGGTTTAGTGGTAGGGGCGGTATTAATTCCCGGGGCAAAAGCTCCTAAGTTAATTACTGAAGGATAGTGTAAAATTTTAGTAGGTGTTTTCTAAATAATCACTTGCCAAGAGGTCAACAAAAAAGGTAGACTTACCTCATAGAACAAAACTAAAGAAAAAGAAGAGACCTTCTTTTTCTAAATTAAGGAGGTAA
>LDZU01008748.1_pt1 | contig 29595 bp, 25 predicted proteins | sample 615531 | NCBI WGS metagenome assembly LDZU01 (sample SAMN03408293, study PRJNA278302) | terrestrial metagenome | isolation source: oil reservoir sample SB2 | place: USA: Alaska, North Slope, Schrader Bluff formation | collected 2011-09 | reverse complement strand
TAACGACTATTTTGGCTAACCCTTTTTATTAGAACATAAAAGACCCTGATTTGTAGTCTAATTTCAGTCTAATTTTGTTAAAATTTTAGTCTAATTTCAGTCGATAAAAAAAATTATTGTAAGCCTTTATTTTCAATCCTAATCGTAAGCTATTAAAAAAATTTTTTAATTATTTTGAATATTTTTTGTGATTTTAGATGGTTTTTTTGTAAAAAAGGGGACAGGCTACTTTTTTGTTAGGCATTAAATGTGTGAAGACAAAGTAAGTCTGTCCCATTTTAAGTAGAGGGCGGATTTATCCGTCCCGCTAACCTGCGGGCTTAATGAATCTAGCCTCTACAGTTGAGATTGCTGTGCCCTAATAAATCAGAGCTCGCAATGTCATTTAGCAATTATGTGGGTGGGCACGATGCATCGTGCCCCTACATTATCGGTGATTCAACTTAATTTTTGATTTTCTTTTTTTATTTTAGTGTGTGCTTATAAATTAAAGATAAAGAAAAAATTGGCAAAAAAGCAAAAATCAGATTTACCTGTGTTATAATTGAATAGAAAGAAGATTTTACAGTTCTTAGGATTGGTGATATTTATGATTGATAATAGAAAGATTGAGATTATAAAAAATATTTTATCAGATACCCTGGCTCCTTCTTTAATATATATTTTTGGTTCCATTTCAAAAGATAAAGTGAGAAAAGATAGTGATATAGATATTGCTATTTTAGCTGACAGACAAATAGATGAATACAAATTATTTATCCTTTCCCAAAAATTGGCTGATGTTCTAAAAAGAGAAGTTGATTTGGTAGACCTAAAAAAAGCTTCTACCGTTTTCCAGATTCAGATTATAAAGACTGGAAAGCTTATCTATAATTCAGATAATCTGCAAAAGATGTATTTTCAGATGAGAGCAATGAGAGAATATGCCTTTTTGAATGAAGAAAGGATGGAAATAATTAATAAGATCAAATCGAGGAATTTAAGAGGTGTTAAAATATGATTGATGATATAGTTTTGAATAAAACAGAAATTATAAGAAAGTGTGTTAACAGGGTAAATGAAGAATATGAAAATAATCCTAAGAATTTAGAAAATTATACAAAGCAAGATTCTATCATTTTAAATATTCAAAGGGCATGTGAAGCAGTAATCGATCTGGGTATGCATTTGATAGCAGAGAGAAATTTAGGAATTCCCCAGACAAGTAGAGAAACATTTGAAATTTTGCACAATAATAAGATTATTGGTCCAGAAATGTCAGAGAGGCTAAAGGCAATGGTTGGTTTTAGAAATATTGCAATACATAATTACCAGAAATTAAATCTTAAAATAATTCAAGCGATAATAGAGAATCATTTGCAAGATTTAGTAGATTTTTCGGAAATAATTTTGAAACTATAAAGCAAAAAGGGGACAGGCTACTTTTTGTTGACCATTAAATGTGTGATGACAAAGGAAGTCTGTCCCCTTTTTAAACGGGCTTGATGAATCAACCCCCTACAGTTGAATAGACAGGAGAGACGCCTGTCCCACGATAAATGTGCTTACAACGACGTTCAGATAATTATTTATTATCTATATTTTAGATTTATGATATAATATATTTACCAATAAAAAAGCTTTTAAGTATGAACGGAAGACACAGTGAATATAAATAAATTAAGAGAAACAATTCGGAAAAATAATTTTGAATGGAGAAAACATACTTTGGTTCGTTTGGCAGAACGTAATATTTCACAGAATGTTGTTTTAGAAGTAATTTTAAAAGGTGAGGTAATAGAAGATTATCCAGAGGATAGACCATTTTCTAGTTGTCTAATATTTAAAGTTGTAAAAGGAAAGCCATTTCATGTTGTGGTAAGTTTAGATGAACAAAATCAGAAGGCTTATATAATTACCGCTTATAAGCCTAATTTAGATAAATTTGAATCTGATTTTAAGAAGAGAAGGAGATAATAAGGTGGAAAAGTGTCCATTATGTGGTGGAGAAAAAAAGCAAGGTTATACCATTTATAGTGTTGATTTAAATTTTGGTGTAGTTGTGGTAAAAAAAGTACCGGCTATGATTTGTAGTCAATGCGGTGAAGAATGGATTGATTCTAAGACAGCCAAAAAATTGGAAAATATTGTTAATTCTGCTCGCCAGACTCATTCCGAATTAGAGGTTTTGTCCTTTCAGCCTTAATTAAAAAAGGGAGAGTAAAGAAAAGGGGACAGGCTACTTTTTTGTTAGGCATTAAATGTGTGAAGACAAAGGAAGTCTGTCCCCTTTTTAAACAGGCTTGATGAATCAGAACTTGTAAACAAAGGTGCCAGGCACTTTTGTTTACATTCGTAATTATAACTAAAAAAGAAGAAGATAAAAAGATTGATAAAGAATGAAAATGGATTTTCCTTTGCTTTTTTGTCAAATTAGAAGTGAGGAATCTCTCTTTAGATTAATTACCGAGGTCTCTTATGAATTAAGTATAGATTTGGGTCGAGAAGTAAATATTATTTCTGTATTATTCTATGTTTGACAAATGATAAAGAATATATTAGAATATATTAGAATAAAATGAAATATATAAATAAGGAGGATTTAAATGGCAAAGGTAGTAACCTTACGTCTCTCAGAAGAAGAATACGAGAGGATAGCAGCTGCCGCTAAGATTGAGCATCGTCCCATTTCTAATTTTATCACTTCCAGGGTGATAAAAGATATAGAGGAATCTTATTATGCAGACCCTATTGAGATGGCTCAGATTAAAGCAGATAAGAACTTGATAGAAAGATTGAAAATCGGGCATCGTGAATCTAAAGAAATGAAAGGCAAATTTATTGAATAAGTTTAAAATATTTGAAACCAATCAATTCCTAAAGGATCTTGAGCAAGATTTTGGCGGGCAGCAGGAAAAGATAAAAACAAAACTTATCAACTATGTTTACCCTCAACTAAAACAAAATCCTTATTTTGGTAAAAATATCAAGAAACTCATAAACTACAAACCAGATACCTGGCGCTACAGGATAAGTAGCTATAGATTTTTCTATGAGATTGATAGCCATAATAAAATAGTGTTTATGATATCTGCTGATAATCGCCAAAGTGCTTACCAGTAATTAATGGTGAGGGAAAAAGGGGACAGGCTACTTTTTGTAATAAAAAAGTAGCCTGTCCCCTTTTTTACCTCTATTTGTGTTAATTTTGGTTGAAAAGAAGAGTTTTGTGGTATAATGGAAAAAATATTATATGCATTTGGGAATTAGATTTTTTTAGGAAAGGTTGGTAAGATGGTGTTAACTAGAACCAGAGAAAAATATTTAAGTTCTCCCCAATTGAATAATAACTGGGGAAGATTCGATGGTGTAGTGGTAATAGGGGGGACAAATATTGATTTAAGGGGTAGGCCGAGTGGTGAGCTGAAAAGATATACTTCTAATCCCGGGAAGATAAATGTTAGCTCAGGAGGAGTAGGGAGAAATATCGCCCATAATCTAGCATTACTTAATGTACCAGTTACCCTGTTGAGTGCGGTGGGAGATGATGGAGAAGGGATCAGGATTTTGGAGGAGACCGAGAAGGCTGGGGTTAAGATGGATCAGATGATAATCTCGGGAAAATATCCTACTGGAATATATCTGGCTATATTGGATGAGAAGGGTGAAATGGAATTAGCGGTCTCAGATATGCAGATATTGGAGGAGATTACGGTGGAGTATCTGAGGTCGAAGGCCTATTTGATTAAAGAGAGTAAGATAGTGGTTATGGACACTAATATACCAGAAGAGAGTATTGAATATATGGTAGATCTGTGCAATAAGGTTAAGGTACCGCTTTTGATTGAGCCAGTTTCGGTGGAAAAGGTCAAGAAGTTAAGAAATATATTATTTGAGGAAAGTGGAAGTAGAAGCGGAAGTGGAAGTGAAAGTGGAAGAGAAAGTGAAAGAAGCTGGAATATTGATTATATGACTCCCAGCAGTAATGAGTTGGAATCAATTTCCGGGATAGGAATCGATGATGATAAGGATATGTTGGAGGCTATAGAAGAGCTAAGAAATAAGGGAGTAAAGAATGTGATTGTTACTTTGGGAGAAAGAGGAATATATGTCTCTTCTAGTGGTAGTGGTGGTGGTAGTGGGTACGGAGAAGGAAGGAAAGAGGATTGGAATAAGTTTATGGTTCCCTATAGGGGTGAGATAGTAGATGTAACTGGGGCAGGAGATGCCCTGGTGGCTGGTTTAATCTACGGAATTTATAAAGGATACCCTCTGGAGATGGCAGCAAAATTTGGCTTGGGGGCAGCAGCACTCACTATTTCAAGCAGAGAGGCGGTAAGGAGAGATTTGAGGGAAGGATTGCTAAGAAGCAGGATAGAAGAAGAGAAAGAGGGAGAGGAAGAGGAAGAAGGAGAAGAAGAAGGAAGGTTGGTATAAATCAGTTATGTGTGGAAGCGGAGCTGCAGGAAGATTTCTCGATTTCAAAGATGATGTAAGAGAGGCTTTAGAAAATAATAGACCGGTAGTGGCGTTAGAGTCCACCATTATCGCCCATGGTATGCCTTATCCTGAGAATTTAAAGGTTGCTCGGGAAGTAGAGAATATTATCCGGGGATATGGAGTGGTACCAGCAACAATTGCGGTAATGGGAGGGAAGATTAAAATTGGTTTGAGTGAGGAAGAGTTTGAGCTATTGGCTACTTCTGGGGAGGTAATAAAGGCGAGTCGTCGTGATTTATCTATAGTTTTAGCCAAAAAACTTACTGCTGCTACCACAGTAGCGGCGACTATGGTGGCTGCTCATCTGGCTGGGATAGAGGTTTTTGTCACAGGTGGTATTGGTGGAGCACATCGAGGGGCAGAGAAAACCTTTGATGTATCAGCTGATTTACAGGAGTTGGCCAGGACACCAGTTGTGGTGGTATGTGCTGGGGCAAAGTCGATTCTCGATCTGTCTTTAACTTTAGAATATTTGGAAACGATGGGAGTACCTATAATTGGTTTTAGGACTGATGAATTTCCCGCTTTTTATTGTAGAGAAAGCGGATTAAAGGTAGATTATACTGTAGAGGATGAGATAGAGGCAGCCAGGATAATTAAAACAAAGTGGGATTTGGGTCTAAAAAGTGCAATAGTAATAGCCAATCCTATACCGGAAGAATATGCTCTTTCGCGGACCTATGTTAACAGAATTGTAAATAGAACTATTTTAGAGGCGGCTAAGAAGGGGATAAAAGGTAAAAAACTTACCCCATACTTACTGAGCAGAATAAATGAATTGAGTGAAGGCAAGTGCCTGGCAGCCAATATCGAGCTGGTAAAAAACAATGCTCGAGTAGGGGCAAAAATCGCTACTGCCATAAAAATGTAAAAAAAGGTGCCAGGCACTTTTGTTTACATTTGAAATAGGAGTTTTTTATATGGAAATAGTTATTGTGGGTGCGGGGCCGATAGGGTGTTATACTGCTCAATTGTTGAAGAAATATGGTATTAAAGTCAGAGTAATCGAAGAGCATAAGGAAGTAGGTAGGCCAGTAAAGTGTGCTGGTATTGTAGGCAGACAGGTCTTTGAGGATACTTTGATTGGGATTTCGAAAAGTTCGGTTATAAATCAAATTAACGGGGCTTTTTTCTTTTATAAAGAGGATAATTTCCGGATTGAGAGAGAGGGAGTAGCTTATGTAATTGATCGGGAAAAGTTTGACAAAGAGCTAAGTAAAGGGTTGAACGTAGAGTGCGGGAGGAGATTATTAGAGATAGAGAAAAGAGGAAAAGGTTACTGGCTTAAGACCAGTAGTGGTGATATTTTTGCAGATATAGTAATTGGGGCAGACGGGGCAAAATCCAGAGTAAGAAAGTTTATGATGAGTGAACTGGGAATGTTGAAAGAAAATAAGGAAGATGACTTAAAAGACGGTATTAAAGATGGTATAAAATATTATAATGGTTGGCAGTATAGAATAAGGGTGGAAGAAAATTTTGTACCAGAGAAATTTGCTCAGGTATGTATGAGTGAAGGTATACCCTTTTTTATCTGGACTATTCCAGAGAGTGAGAAGATTATTCGGGTAGGAATTATTTCTAAAAATGGCAGAATTAAATTGAATCATTTTTTGGCAGAAACAAAGATTAAAGGTGAGATTATTGATAAATTAGCGGGAATTATTCCATTGGGGATGATCACCAAGACCAGCGATAAAAATATTGCGGTAGTAGGAGATGCAGCGTGCCATATAAAACCTTTGACTGGTGGAGGAATTTATTATGGTCTAAAGGCTGCAGAGATTTTAGTGGAGTGTATTAAGGAAAATGATTTACCAGAGTATGACCGGAGATGGAAGAGAAAATTTGGAAGAGAGATAAGATTCGGGCTGTGGGCGCGGAAGGTTTATGAAAAATTGAATAAACAGGAGACAAAAAATATATTTAGTTTATTTAAAGAGAATGAGGATTTAATTGAGCAGGCAGCAAACTTTGAAAACCATTCTGTAGTGTTTAGAAAGGCGTTTAAACGGCCTAAAATATTTTTAGGGGCCACTAAAATTTTAGGGAGGAATATAAGGAAGATAATTAGTTGATTTGGTTAAAAATGGAAGATAAGAAGATAAGAAGATAAGAGGATAAAGTGAGTTTTGAGTTTTTATGATTGGTTTAAAATTTTGGTTTAAAATTATGGAAGATAGGGAGGTAGAAAATTGAAATCTATTATTCTATGTGCAGGGAAAGGGACTCGTCTTAGACCACTTACCCATACGAGTGCTAAACATTTGATTCCTATTGGTAACAAACCAGTTCTTTTTTATGGAATAGAGGCAATTAAGAATTGTGGGATAAAAGATATAGGTATAATCATCGGGGAGACCGGTGAGGATATAAAGGATGAAATTAGAGAAGGTAGTAGATGGGGAGTAAATATTTCTTATATTGAACAGAAAGAGGCTTTGGGATTGGCTCATGCTGTATCGGTGGCTCGTAATTTTTTGGGAGAAGATGAATTTTTAATGTATTTAGGGGATAATCTCCTGAAAAATGGGGTAGAAAGTTACGCCCATAAATTTAATCAGGGAAATTATAATGCCTTTGTTCTGCTTACTGAAGTAGATAATCCGAAGCAGTTTGGCGTTGCTGAAGTGGAGAGAGGGAGAGTTATACAGGTTGTAGAAAAACCGAAAGAACCACCCAGTAATTTGGCTTTGATTGGAGTCTATTTTTTTGATAAAAATATTCATCGAGCCATTGAGAACATAAAACCTTCTGCTCGAGGAGAATTAGAGATTACTGATGCCATTCAATGGATGATTGATAAGGGTTATAAGGTAGGAGCGGAAGTAATTAAGGGTTGGTGGAAAGATACCGGAAAACCAGAAGATATTTTAGAGGCCAATCGCTTGGTCTTGGAAGATATTGAGCGAGATATAAGCGAAGCAAAAGTTGATGAAGCTTCAGAGATTTTAGGAAGAGTCAGGATAGAAAAAGGGACAGAAATTATAAATTCTAAGATATTAGGTCCAGTAATAATAGGTCAGGGGGCTAGGATAGTTGATTCCTATATAGGTCCTTTTAGTTCTCTTTCCGATAGAGTAGAAATAGTAAAGAGTGAAATTGAATGTAGTGTTGTATTAGAAGAAACTAAGTTAGAAAACATAAGAGGGAGAATGCATAGATGTCTGATAGGTAAAGGTGTATACATTTATCATTCTAAAGACCTACCTCGAGTATACAGATTCACTTTAGGAGACCATAGTAAAGTAGGCTTAATGTAGATGTAAACAAAGGTGCCTGGCACCTTTGTTTACATTTATGACAAATTTAGTGCCTGGCACCTTTGTTTACATTTCTAGAAGGAAGTGCCTAAAGTAAAGTAAATATCATATCCTTTAGGTTCGTTTAGGGCTTTGGCGGCACCCAATCTTAAGGTAAAGGAAGACTCGTATTTCCAATTAAAATCTGCCTTTAATTCTGCTCCAATTCCAGTCTTAAAATCATACCAGGGAGAAATGATTTCCTCAGGATTATTAGAATTTGAGTTTATATTTTTATTTGTATTTTCTCTGCTTTCCCAGGCATTTCCGATGTCAATAAAGAGAGCACCAGAAAGTCTTTCTAAAAAGAGGGAGAGAGGGCCAAGTTTAATACTATGTTCGATGTTGGCAATAGGGAAGCGGTATTCTAAACTGGTCGAAAGAAGATTGTTTCCTTTTAGAAAAGATGATTTGAATCCACGTAGAGAGAAGATGTCAACTTCTGTATTAGCGAGATTGTTGGCTGAATAATGTCCCCCCAATTTAAATTTTTCCTCATCTGGTATACCTGTACTACTATGACCAGCAATTAGGCGAAGGGATAAGATCTGATGAAGAAAAGGAAGTTGGATGAATTTCCTTCCATCAAAGACGAATTTATCAAAGGTATAACTGCTGCCAAGGATTTTATCTGCATGCTCGTAGTTTAGGGAAAAAGCTTGACCTTGTTCGGGGCTGATAGAGAATCCGTATTTTTCGGTATCAGAATAAGAATAACTCAATCTAAGACTGGCGATGTTTTCTTGGGTAGTATTGGCATTGGTATTGATATTAGTAGTGGTAGTAGTATCTGAGGAAGTTTTATTATCAGCTTCGGTTAAATATTTTCTTTCGTATTGATAACCAAGAGAAAATATTTGTCGATAAGAACGGGAATTTGTTAAGGAACTTGAGGAAGTAGTTTGCCCCTGAAAAGGGAAATAGATATTTATACCGGCTTTTCCTTCTTTCCACCAGGAAGTGGAAGTTGAAACAGAAGAATTTAAATCAGTTCTTCCTTGTAGAAAAAGATTAATGATGGGGTAATGGCGGTAATTATAATAGTCAAAATTGTAATTTAGATTATTGTTTAATGCTCCGTAAGTAATCGTTATAGGTAGAGAATAAAATCCTAATACATCTTCTAGCTCAGTCGAAAAACCAATGCCTAAATCATTTTCAGTTATTTGAGCAGCAGGAATCCAGTAGGTTGGTGGCCAAAAGGAGGCAAAGGGATAATAGGGATGGATAGGGTAGTTGCTTTTTGAAGTATTGGTTAGATTTTGATTTTTTAGTTGGTCTGTCTGTTGATGAGAAGATTGTAATTCTGCAATGGTGGTGGAGGGTTTGACATATTCTATCTGTGTCCACTTATTGGAATCTAATTCCATAAGATGTAGTTCGTATCCTGTGGCATGGTATTCGATGTAAGCTAATTTTTTTCCATCAGGAGAAGGGGCGGGTTGAAAAGCCCCACTTAACACATTAGTCACTTGGTATAGTTTTTTATCGAGCAAAGAAAAGGCAAAGATATTATAGATGCCGGTGCGGTCAGAAGAGAAAAAGAGATATTTGCTGTCAGAAGACCAGCAGGGGCTAAAGTCGGTAGCTTTATCGTGAAAGATAGGTTGGAGAGTAGAATTCACAATGTCGGTAGAGTTAAGATTTAGGATATATATATCCTGATAACCCTGACGCCAGGCAGAAAAAGCAATCATATCACTACCAGGAGACCAGGAGGGTTGATATATTTGAGTTCCATCATCAAAATTGGTGAGGTAGATAATATCTTCTTGGGTAATTAGGCTGTAAGTTGATTGAGTTTTAACAGAGATAATTGAGAGGGGTGAAGGTAGATTAATCAGAATTAGATTGTTGGTTCCGGAATTATTGATTACTGCTACAATTTGGGGATTTTTTGAGTCAAGAGCAGTTGACCAGTCAGGATCTCGAACGCGTAACCCTTCAGAAAGGCGTACTTCTTTATCTGTTTTTAAATCATATAAATAAAGGTCGTAAAATTGATAAAATTGATTATAATCAGTTAATTTGGAATAAATAATTTTAGAACCATCAGGAGAGATACTAAAAGAAGAATCCCTACCATAGGTTCTTTTAACTAAAGATTGGTTTTTAATAGCAGAATAAGTTAAAGGAGCCATAGATGCTGAAGGGTCAATAATTTGAATAAAAGGGTAGGAGTGGGGTGTTGAAACCCTGATAGCTATTTTATCTTCAGAGTCGGTGGAGGTAGAGATCCAACTCGGGTAATCGACCCAATAGTGATAATTGGTTAATTGTTGTGATTTAGTAAGATTTTTTTGAGAACTAATTTTTTGAGCCTGGGTTTGATATTTTTCTTTTAAATATTCTTTCCAATTTTGGTACAATTCATCAAGATCCAAACCCAATGTCCTTTTAAAAGCATAGTTAAAACCTAAATAAGGATATTTGCAAAATACTTCACTTAAAGCAATTACTTTATCTTCTCCGTATCTTTGGGCAATAAAGTGAATAATAGATTGGCCATAGATATAGGGAGCTGTGCTCCCGGGCCAGGAAGTGAGGTAATAACCATTTATCTGGTCTAAAGTATTAAATTGGTCATCTAAAGCAGCCATACGAAGATACATTTCGTAGCGAGGATCTATGCCTCTTCCTCCGCCTTCAGTAGTAAATTTAGTTTCATTATAAACCGCTAACCCCTCAATTGACCAGGTTGGTTGAAGACCATTAGGGGTAATTATCTGGCCGAAAAGGGCACGCAGGGCAGTAGTAAGACCACAAGTCATTTCAAAATGAGCTAGGTGAGTGTATTCGTGAGCAATTACCATTTTGAGCCAGCTTTTAAATTTCATATCAAAGGATTTAGCCGTTGGAGCGGTTAGGGAAAGGCGAATTACTCGATGGGGGAAAGAGGAAGCAAAGCCCAGAGCATAATCAGAAAAATCTTCCATAATTATGGCTATCTTTTGCATATGGTGATGTTTTGGAAAACCAATTTGGGTATTGATTTGGGTGTAAACCTCTTCAGCAATATCAGCTATTTCCTGAGATAATAGTTTGTTATGATATTTGTAGTCTTCATTGTCTTGTGATGTAAAAAAATAAACTGAGAAATGGGGGCTTTCTAAAACCTGCCATTGTAAATTGGGGTCATAACGAACCGCTTCTACTTTTATAGCTAATGGCAGGCATATTAATAAACTCAGGATTATAGCAATATAAAAAGAAAATACTACTTTATTTTTCATCTTTTCTCCAATGTAAACAAAGGTGCCAGGCACTAAATTTGTCATAAATGTAAAAAAAGGTGCCTGGCACCTTTTTTTACATTTTCTTTTTTATGTAAATAGGCTCATCTTGATTCGATTTAGTAAAAGCTGACAAAAGTGGTCATTTATTAAATTTTTTTGGATTTTTCTATTTATTCCCAAAATACTCTGTCGGGTAAGGTTCAAAGAAGTTGCTATATCGTTTATTCTATAACCCTCTTTTATTAATAGGTAAACAAGTAAATGTTTTAAACGTTTATTAGTGTCTATATCCCCAACTCGCTCTTTAACTTTAACCAATATATTTTCTATATTTTTAGGAAGATAAGCTTGGGTGTTAGTATTCAATCTATAATTTGAGGTTGTCTTATTAAAATTTTGGAGGACTTTTTCTGTATGATTTTTAGGATTATTATCCTTTACAAAATTAACAAAATTATCTGCGTTAGTTTGGCAAAGTTTTAAGAATTCTTTAACCTTTAGCCAGGGGGGAGCAGTTTTGCCTGAAGCTGAGATGAAGTATTGAAAACTGCACCAGGGGTAATTTTCAGGAGAATCTACCAATCCAGCCTCTACAGGATTTAGGCTAATATAAGAAGCCACACTATACATGTAAAGAGGATTTAGGATAAGATAGCTTTTATAACGGTCTTGGAATAAATGACCTTTTCTAATATGTCTTAAATTAAACCAGTGGGCATAAGAAGAATTTAAAAACTGCATCGCTTCAGAAAGATTTGTTTCTTCTGTTTTAAGCAGGAGGTGAAAATGAGTATCCATTAGCACATAAAAGAAGAGATGAATATGGTAAGAGTTAACCATTTTTTGTAGAAGTTGTAAAAATTTATTTTTATCTATATCGTCAATAAAAATGTTTATCCCTTCGACCCCTTTTGCTATTATATGGTAGAAAGCATTTTTATATTCAATTTCTTTTCTGTTTATTCGCACCATAATGAATAAAGTATACTATTTTATTTATAATAATTCAAGATTTTTATAGGAGATCACAGCACCAAATTTGTCACAAATGTAAACAAAGGTGCCTGGCACCTTTGTTTACATTTATTGATAAAAATTTTTTGGAGTTTGGAGGAAAGTAAGGTATAATTTATTTTAGTTATTAATTCAAGGGGCAAGTTAGAGGGAATGGTCCAAAAAAAAGCCAGTACAAAAGAAATAGCAAGAAGAGGGAAAAAAAGCGATTTATGGTTTTATGTCATAATAATTATATTGTTGGTAACGATGTTTTTATGGTATTTCAGGCAAATAGGTTATCTACCTTTATGGATAGATAACCAGCCTTCATCTCTAATTGCTGAAATTAATCCAGCCCTCACAGAAAGAAGGGCGAATTTTAAAATTATAAATGCCCACGAACATGTTCAATCCTCTCGTAATTTACCAATCCTCCTTAAGGTGATGGAAGATTGCCAGATAGAAAAATTGATTATACTGGGGACTTCTAAGTATACTTTTTATCTAAATCCTAAATATGGATTTACTGAATATGATAAAAATAATGAAGAGATCATAAATATAAGTAAGCAATATCCAGATAAGTTTATTGCTTTATGCACTATCAACCCTCTCGATGAAAATAAACTGGAGAAGTTAAAGAAGTTTATTGTTGATGGTGCCAAGGGTTTGAAACTTTATAATGGACACGGTTTTTTTTACGATAATTTTTTTAGGCTCCCCTTGGATGATCCTGGAATGATGGAGGTATATAGTTATTGTGAAGAAAGAGGGATACCTATCCTTTATCATGTAAACAGTGGACGTTTTCTCCCACAATTTGAAAATATTTTACAGAATTTTCCAAATTTGACGATTATTGCCCCCCATTTTATCTTGACCTCAAGCAATCTTTTTCGATTGAGTAGACTTCTTGATTCTTATCCTAATCTCTATACAGATATAAGTTTTGGTCATCCTGATTTTCAAGTAGCAGGATTTAAAAGAATTTCCCAGAATGCTGAAGCATTTAAAAAATTTATGAGAAAATATAAGGATCGAATTCTCTTTGGGACAGATATAGTTATTACCTCATATCGGGCTAAAAGTAGGAGTTATATTGATGAAATAGTATTAAGTTATTTTGATATGTTAGAAAAAGAAGAATTTACTTTGCCAGATTCAATTTATAAGATGATGAGTAAAAAAGCTCGAGAAAATATTGATCCAGAAACAGTATACAAAGGCCTTAATCTTGATGATGTTACTTTAAGAATGATTTATCATGATAATGCGAAAAGAATCTTTTGGAAGGTAGATTAGAAAAATATCTTGGAACAGAAATAAGTAAATTAATGAAAAAATAAATGTATAAGTAAAAGAAAAAAAGAAAGATGAGGTGGGTGCTTTATAATAAGATAGTGTTACAACTTTTTATGATTCGAATCATATCAAATAAGAATATAAAATACTTAATTCCTTGAAGAACTTAAAGAATTAAAAGAAAAAATATCAAAATAAATTAGATATATTTAGAAAAAGGGATGTATTAAAAGGTGAAAAAGTTTTTTGTATTGTTAATTGGATTAATTGTTATAGCATTATCGATTGGGGGTTGCTTAAATTTAGAAAAAATTATTCCGTTTTTAAACCAGGCACCGGTTATAATTTCTGACCCTATTAGTACTGTCAAAGAAAATCATCTTTATTCATATCAGATTGAGGCAAAAGATCCGGAGGGAGATAGACTTACCTATTTTTTAGCTCTCAATCCAGAAGGAATGGGCATTGATAGTGAAAATGGTTTAGTAACCTGGATACCGAACAATAATCAGATAGGAGTGCATCAAGTGATTATAGAAATTACTGATGGCAAACATAACATCCAGCAGAGTTTTAAAATCGAAGTCATTAATATCAATGACCCTCCTCAAATCATTTCTTATCTTCCGAGTAATCTCAACATTGAGATTAATGAAGGAGATTCAATCAAATTCGAAATTCAAGCTTATGATGTTGACATAAACACAGCTCTTGGATTTCAATGGTTTTTAGAAGGAAAACTTGTTTCCAGTTCTTCAACAAATGAAAATAGCGCACAGAGTATCTGGAAATATTCTTCTGAGTATGGAGAATATGGGACAAAAGTAATAAAAGTTTTAGTAAGTGATGGAGAATTTACAGATAGTTTTCAATGGAAAATAACTGTAAAAGATATAACTCCTCCCAAGAAACCTACATTAAATGAGGTAATTACCCCGACCAATATATCTCCCCAGATTCTCTCAGGTACCAAAGAAGCAGATTCTTCTCTTTGGATTAATGGCACAGAAGTGATTCCTCTTAATTCTTCTACTGAGTGGTCCTATTCATATAATCTTTCAGAAGGTGTTAATACTATATCCATTACTTCTTGTGATTTTGTTGGAAATGAAAGCGTTCCCTTAATTGCAGAAATTGAATATGATTTAAATGTGTATGTAGATGCTGGAAATACAAGCGGAGTTGAAGATGGTACTAAGATTAACCCCTTTAATACTATCAGGGAGGGGATAGAAGCAGTTAATTCTGGAAAATCAGTTATAGTCAGTGCAGGAACTTATAATGAGCAATTAGTGATAAATAAAGAGATTAATCTTTGGGGTGCGGGTCGAGACAATGCATTTATCATGGGTGGGGGTATAATTGGAAATTTAATCACTATTGAGGCTAATAATGTTACCATATCTGGATTTACTATTGATGGAGAAAATAAAGCAAATGTTGGTATATATTTTAATGGATGTTCCTTTATAATTATAAACAACAACTTAGTAAGAAATAACTATGATTATGGAATAAGTTATACCAATTCTGTTCCCATAATTGAAGATAATGATATTGAGAATAATGGTTATAGCGGAATAGATATTGGTAGGGGCGGTTCAGGAATAATTAGAAATAATTCTATTCTTTCCAATCAATATGGAATAAGAACCTGGGGCGATTCTTCACCAGAGATTAATAACAATGATATTTGTAATAATTCAAATACTGGTATCTATTGTCGGGAGAGTGCTACACCAATTATTTCTTATAATACTATTAGTAATAATAGTTATGGAGTATTAATTGATTATAATTCAACCTGGGGTGCTTTAGTAAACCCGGATTTAGGGGGAGGAGAGAGAGGAAGTGTAGGAGAGAATAGTATTACCGGGAATAGTATTCATGGTGTTAGTAATGAAGCTCCTCATACTATAAAAGCAGAGAATAACTGGTGGGGAGATGCTGCGGGACCAAAATATCCAGGCAACAATTCAAGTTCGGGAGATTGGGCTTATTGGAGTCAGTCAGATGGGGACATTGATTTTGACCCTTGGTTGTCTACAGCACCCTAATGTAATGTAAACAAAAGTGCCAGGCACCTTTGTTTACATTTGTATACTTGCTTGAAAAATAGTTGTGTGGTATGTTATAGAATGTAAAAATAGATTTAAAAAGGGGTGGAAGGGATTATGAATGAACTAAAAGAAAACAGAATAGATATTAACCAGGCAGAGAAAATATTAGATGGGGATTTATCCGGATTAGACCAAGATAATATGATCGGCCTATTAGAAGATTTTACTGAAAAGATGAAAGATTCTTTGCAGTTAGGCGAAGAGTTTCCCCTTACTCCTGATTTATTATCTGTTTCTCCTGATAGACTTAAAAATATCGTCGTACTTGGAATGGGAGGTTCAGCTATCGGTGGCAATTTGTTATCTCATTATTTAGCTGATGAACTTTCCATACCCCTCTTAGTCATCCGAGGCTATGATGTGCCAAAATTTGTGGGGGAAAATTCATTAGTCTTTGCGGTAAGTTATTCTGGTAATACCGAAGAGACTATTTCTGCCTTGAAAAAGTCTTTGAAAGCTAAGGCCAAAGTCATCGCCCTAACTTCGGGAGGTAAATTTGCTGAGCTATCTAAAGAAAAGACTTTTCCTTTTATTAAAGTACCAGCAGGGATTCAACCTCGAGCTGCCATCCCTTATTTGTTCTTTCCGATGTTAAAGGTTTTAGAGAGGATGGGTCTTATAAAAGAGAGAAACCAGGAGATTGAGGAAGCTTTTGATATTTTACAGGGACTTTGCAGGGCATATAGTAGTGAGTCTCCACTTAAGAATAATTTAGCTAAAAAGATAGCCCTGAAATTATACCAGAATCTTCCATTGGTCTATGGTTCTGAGGGATTACTTGAAGCAGTTGCTATGCGATGGAAGACTCAAATAAATGAAAATAGTAAATGGCCCTGTTTTTGGAATATATTTTCTGAATTAAATCACAATGAAATAGTTGGTTATGAAATCGAAAACAATATAAATCGACTGGTTAAAATTATTTATCTGGAAGACAAAGAAGGGTCATTGCGGATAAATCAGAGACGCGAAATTACTCAAAAGATTATTGGAAATAAAGTTGCAGAATTTATAATTTGCCACTCGAGTGGTAAGGGGAAGTTAGCCCGCATGTTTTCCCTGATCTATTTGGGTGACCTGGTAAGTTATTATTTAGCTGTATTAAATCAGGTTGACCCTTCCCCGGTAGCTTGTATTGAAAATTTAAAGAAAGAATTAGCTCGATTAAGATAAGATAAGATAAGATAAGGTAGGATAACATTTTATACCAATCCAGTCACAACACAAAATTTTAGTTTACCTTAACTACTAAGAAAAGATAGGAGATTGTTTTTTGAAATACATAGAAGTAGGTGTTATTGCCTTTGCGGTTTCCTATATCTTAACCCCTTATTTAGCTCAAGTAGGGAAAAAACAGAATATGGTAGATTTGCCTAATCACCGTAAAATACACGAGGCAGCTATTCCTAATTTAGGGGGAGTAATTATTTTTTTTGGATTTTTACTAAGTTTGCTGTTTATTGTACAGATAGAAGGGCAGATTAAAATTTTATTAGCTGCGGGGGTAATTATTTTACTATTAGGGATAGTAGATGATATTGTCGATCTCTCACCTAAACATAAATTCATTATTCAAATGGTACCGGCATTGATGGTGATTATCTCCAATATTGATTTAATAAATATCTTTATAAATAACCAGTTAAAAAGCTTTGATTTATTAGGCTATCTTCTTTATCCTATCTTAATCTTATGGATAGTGGGAGTTACTAATTCTATTAATCTAATAGATGGTTTAGATGGACTGGCTTGTGGAGTTTCAATTATCACTTTAATCACTTTTTTTGTTTTAGGGTTAAAGCAAAATTTCGAAACTTTAAATCTTATATCTATTGCCCTGGCGGGAAGTATGTTAGCTTTTTTAAGATTTAATTTTTATCCAGCAAAGATATTTTTAGGTGATTCGGGAAGTACTTTTTCCGGTTTTATATTAGCTTCCCTTGGAGCCTTATGGGTTTTAAAAAGTGAAAATGCATTTTTTGTTTTCATTCCTTTAATTGTTTTAGCTTTACCTATTTTTGATACTTTATTTGCTATATACAGGCGATATAGAAGTCATCAACCTATTTTTCAGGCTGATAAAAAACATCTCCATCATCGTCTTTTGAGTCGCGGGATATCTCATAAGAATGTTGTTTTAATTCTATGGGGAGTAACTGCCCTCTGCAGCATAATTGCTCTTATTCTAGCTCTTTAGTAAAAAATGTAAACAAAGGTGCCTGGCACCTTTGTTTACATAGGGAGGAAAATGTATGAAAATGACTGTATTAGTTACTGGGGGAGCGGGATTTATTGGTTCTCATATTGTGGATTTGCTTATCAAAAATAATTTTAAAGTAGTGGTAGTTGATGACCTATCTTCAGGGCGAGAAGAAAATATAAATAAACAGACCCAGTTTTATAAATTGAGTATTACTGATGAAGAAAAATTGAGGGAAGTTTTTCACCGGGAAAGGCCTGATTATGTTAGCCATCAAGCAGCACAAATAAGTGTTTCTTTGTCGGTAAGAGATCCCTTGTTTGATGCTCGGACTAATATCCTGGGTTCCTTAAATTTATTACAATGTTGTGTAAATTATCAAACAAAAGGAATAGTTTTCGCCTCCAGTGGAGGGACTATTTATGGAGAACCAGAGTATTTACCAGTAAGTGAAACTTATCCCTTCCAACCATTGTCTCCTTACGGAATTAGCAAAGTGACAATTGAATATTATCTTAATTTTTATCAGAAAAATTATAATCTTAATTATATATCTTTGAGATATGGAAATGTATATGGACCTCGGCAGGATCCTTATGGGGAAGCAGGGGTTATAGCCATATTTATTGAGAAGATGTTAAAAGGGGAGATTCCTACCATAAATGGTGATGGAGAATATATCAGAGATTATGTTTATGTGGGAGATGTAGCTCAGGCTAATTTACTCGCGGTTAAAAATATGTTAAAATTGTATAAAACAATCCAAAAAACAAAAAGTGCAAAAGAAATTGAGTTGGAAAATAATGTTTTTAATTTAGGGACGGGAATAGGCACTTCAGTAAATGAACTTTTTCATCTTTTAAAAGAGATTATAAAATTTCCTCATCAAGCAAATTACGGACCTCCCCGCCCTGGGGATTTAAGAAAGAATATTCTGGACTGTCAATTAATTAAGCAGATTTGGGGATGGCAACCAGAGGTCGTTTTATCTGAAGGATTGAAAAAGACAGTTGATTGGTTTAAGAAGAGATGAAAAGAAAAATCCTAATATTAAAGATTGATGGTAATAAAAATATAATTAAGATATAATAAAATAATAAGAGCATTGATGGGGAGCAGGGGTAGATATATGTTTGAAACGGGAATAATATATAAGATTATAGGTATTGCGATAGCCAGCATACTGATGATTTTCCTGGGAAGAGCTGATAAAAGACAAAGGCTTTCTACAGGAAATAAACTTATCTTCCAGATTTTAATTTCTCTAATTGTAATATATTCTGGAGTTAAAATAGAATTTCTACGAGATCCCTCCTCAACTGGCGAATATCTTTATCTTAACTTTTTTTCCATACCTTTGACCTTAATCTGGATAGTGAGTATCACCAATTCTATCGGTCAAGTAGATGAATTTGGAGATATTACCCCATATATTGTCTTTATTGCTTCTCTGACCTTTTTAGTTGTTTCTTTCCTCCAAAGGCAGGGATTAATTTTAGCAGAAATTTTATCTCTTATCCTGGCTGCTGTATCTTTCCTTTTTATCAAATATATACCCAAGGAAAAATTATCTTCTTATTATATGTCTTTTGGTTTTGTATTAGCTATTATCGCTATTGTGGGTGTATCAAAAAGCACAGCTGCTTTGACCCTATTTATACCTCTTTTGATATTGGGAGTTCCTATTATTGACTCTTCTTATTCTATTGTTGCAGCTTATGCACGTTCAGAAAATATAGGTGATCATTCCTCTTTTCCAGAGAGTAGATTACGTCAGAAGTTGCAATCTTATGGCTTTTCTCCTCAAGGAGCCAATATCATCATTATTTCTTCATCCCTTTATTTGAGTCTTTCTGCTTTGATTATTTCAGTATATCAGAACATCTATCTCTTAATGGCATTATTAGCAGGGGGCAGTTTAGTCTTTGAGTTAATAAAAAAGCAGGTTCAGTCAGGGGAAATTATTATTGGAGAGGATTCTTCTGCTAATCGAGTCAAACTTTTTCAGATAGGTATCGACCGGATAGATAATCAAAGTGTTATTAACAAGATTGAGGAGTTTATTTCTTCCCAAAGAACTCATCCTTATCTAATAGTTACACCAGATACTTTAGCCATACTACGAGCCAGGAAAGATTCAGAATATTATGAAATTTTAAAATCTGCTGATTTAGTTACACCTGATGGAGCGGGTATTTTATGGGCTGCCTTAACCTTAAGACAGCCTTTAATAGAACGCGTTACTGGAATTGATATAATAAACAAAGTATGTCAATTAGCCGTACAGAAAGGGTATTCTTTATATTTACTGGGGTCTTATCCTGGAATAGCAAAAGAAGCAGCTCTAAATCTAACCAGATGTTACCCCGGCTTAAAGATTGTAGGAAGTCATCATGGTTATTTTGATTCAAGAGTTAAAGAAAATATTGCTACAAACAAAGAAGAGGCGGAGATTATTAGAGAGATTAATGAGAAGCGTCCAGATATTTTATTAGTAGGGATGGGTGTACCCAAACAAGAAAAATGGATTGCTAATAACTTAGAAAAATTAAATGTATCAGTATGTATGGGGGTAGGCGGGAGTTTTGATGTCCTGTCGGGGAGGATACCACGTGCACCATTGTGGATGCAAAGACACGGAATGGAATGGGTTTACAGGTTGATAAAACAACCCAAGAGGATTTTTCGGGTTTTAGCCCTTTTTTACTTTATCTGGTTGGTAATTGTAGGAAAAATAATTATTACTTTAAAAAATAATTAAAAATATATTAGAATATATAGCAACATCAAGATTCTCAGGGGGACAAACTCCTCTGAAACCTCTATGTCATTTGTTATTTTTTATTGCCTCTAAACTTGCTTAAGGCAGCCCCGCTCTTTATTCAATAGCTGTTTTTATTTAATTTATTAATTGTAACTTAAAAAATGCACAAAATAGTAAAATAGGGGCACGATGCATCGTGCCCATAGAACTTTTTGGGAAATTGCTATTTAAGAGCATCGGAATTTTAAAAATTCCCCGATGCTCTTATAGGGATACTATTTAAAAAAACAATATATTCTAACAAGATTGTCAGGAAAAGTTTTATATAAAATTGAAATGAAGTAAAAAGGAGATAGAGGGGTTTTAGGGGAGTTCACTCCCCTGACATTCTTGTAAGTTTCAGGAGAAGATTAATGAAAATATACCTGAAAATTGCCATAGTTGCGGTTACTTTATTAATTCAACTAACCCTTATTAATTTATTTACCATTCAAGGGTTAAAACCTGATTTAATACTATTAGTTGTAATAATATTTTCGTTACTTCAGGGGGCAGAAGAGGGATGTGTTTCAGGATTTGCGGCCGGTCTTTTACAAGATATTTTTTCTTCTGGCTTGTTAGGCGTGAATGCTTTAGTCAAAACCATTGTCGGTTTTACCTGTGGAATTTTGAGAAATAAAATATTCCCTGAACATATCTTATTTCTTGTTCCTATAATAACCTTTGTAGCTTCGATTGGTCAGAGTATATTAATATTTTTTGTGCTCCGTGCTTTCGGGATAGAATATGGTTTAGCCTGGAGTTTGAAACAAATAGCTCTCCCCGAGGCATTAATTAACTGTCTATTGTCACCCTTTGTTTTTCTTATAGTAGTAAAGATATTAAAATAAAGGTGAATAGAATTAAAATTTTATGCCTGGCACAAAATTTTACATCCAAAAATAATAAAAAAAGATGATAAAATAAAAGATCAGATATATTCATAACAAATATTTTTAAATAAGGAATGGATTCTCACAAGATTGTCAGTAAAACTATTCTATAAAAGCGAAAAAAATAATAAAAGACATAGGGATTTCAGGGGAGTTTACTCCTCTGACAATCTTGAGTTATTTGTTATCATGATTATAGCGTTAATTTTTATGCTCCTCACAGGAGTTATGAACGTGGGGGCGGAAGTTGAAGAGTTATTACCCAAAGATAAAATTGGAGTAATAGTTACCATTTTACCTTTTGCTAATTTTGTTGAAAAGGTGGGAAAAGAAAGAGTAGAAGTTGGGGTTATGGTACCTCCCGGGGCTAGTCCACACACTTATGAACCAACACCGTTACAGTTAAAAGAGATTAGCCAGGCTCAATTGTATGTTAAGGTAGGATCAGGAATCGATTTTGAATTGGCCTGGATGGATAAGATTAGGAAAGTAAATAGAGATATGTTGATTTGTGATTCTTCCCAAGGTATTGAAATAATAAATCATGACCCCCATATCTGGTTATCTCCCAAAAATGCTAAAAAAATAGTGCAAAATATTTGTCAGGCATTAATACAAATTGACCCGCTTAGTCAAGAGTATTTTAAGGAAAATGCAAGAGAGTTTAATTCAAGATTAGATGAACTGGACAAAGAAATTAAAATTAAACTTAGTAAGATGAATAACAAAAGATTTTTATCTTACCATCCTTCCTGGACTTATTTTGCTAAAGAATATGACCTTGTCCAGGTGGCTATTGAAGAAGAAGGGAAGGAACCAAGTGCTACTTTTTTAGTCAGTATAATAGAGCAGGCAAGAGCTAGCCACATATCTATTATTTTGTGTTCCCCTCAATTTAATATTAAAAGTGCTGAAGTGATTGCTCAGGAGATAGGAGCTCAGATTATAACTGCTGACCCTTTAGCTCGGGATTATATTAAAAATCTCCAAAACTTAACTACAGTGTTGGGTGGTAATGAATAATGATAAATTCTAACCATAATACTAAATCTGAATGTAAAGTTGATAAAATTCCCAATAAAAAAAAACAAGAAATTATTAGTTTAAAAAATATTTGGGTAAGTTATGATGATATTAATGTTTTAGAGGATATTAATCTTTCCATTTATGAGCAAGAGTTTTTGGGTATAATAGGACCTAATGGTGGCGGTAAGACTACTTTACTTAAAGTAATATTGGGTTTGATTTTACCCAGTAAAGGGGAAGTAAAGGTTTTTGGAAGAAAACCAGAAGAGAATAGGGAATATATCGGCTATGTTCCTCAATACCCCCTTTTTGATAGAGAATTTCCCATAAGCGTTGAGGAAGTTGTTTTAATAGGAAGATGGGGTAAGAGTAAATATTTTAAATCCTATAACCAAATAGATAAACAGAAGGCACAGGAGGTACTTGATCTTGTTGGGATGTTAGAATTTAAGAATAAACAGATAGGGAGGCTTTCGGGTGGACAACAGCAAAGAGTTTTTATTGCTCGGGCCCTGGTGACTGACCCAAAAGTATTGTTGCTTGATGAACCTTTAGCTAGCATTGATACTCTTTTACAGACTGGATTCTATGAATTATTGGAAAGATTAAAGAAAAAAATGAGTATCGTTTTAGTTACTCACGACCTTACTGCAGTGTCGATTTACATGGATAAGGTTGCCTGTTTAAATCGCCGACTTTTTTATCATAATTCTAAAGAGATTAGATTAGAAGATTTAGAGGCAACTTATCGTTGTCCAGTAGACCTGATTGCCCACGGTATTCCTCATAGAGTACTCAGAAAGCATTAATTGGTATCAAGTATTGAGTATATCGAGGATTTGGGATTTAGGATTTAGGATTTAGGATTTGGGATTTGGGATTTAGGATTTGGGATTGAGAAGAGGTATATTGAGTAATAGAAGTCAATGAACTAATACTCAGATGAGGTCTCGTGAAGAGAAGAGAGAGGAAAAATTCGATATGATGGAATTACTACAATATGAATTTATGAAAAATGCTCTGTTAGCGATAATTTTGGCAAGTATTGCTTGCGGGATTATTGGAGTTTATATTGTAGTAAAGAAAATTGTTTTTATAAGTGGGGGGATTGCTCACGCCTCCTTTGGAGGTATAGGTTTGGGATATTTTTTGGGAATAAATCCTGTTTGGGGGATAATCCCATTTAGTATTATCTCTGCTCTGGTTATGGGGTTAGTAAGTAAACGCACTAAGATACCAGAGGATACTGCAATTGGAATAATATGGGCTCTTGGTATGTCTTTGGGGGTAATCTTTATTGGTTTGAGTCCAGGTTATGCCCCTGACCTTTTCAGTTACCTTTTTGGTAGTATATTAACAGTAACAACTACTGATTTGGTAGTAATGTTAATCCTGGATTTAGTGATAATCAAAGTGGTATTTCTGTTTTATAAAGAATTTTTAGCCCTTTCTTTTGATGATGAATTTGCCACTGTAATAGGAGTTCCCACCATGAAATTATACTTACTTCTTTTATGTTTGATTGCGCTGACTATTGTAGTGCTGGTAAGAGTGGTAGGGATTATTTTAGTAATTGCCCTATTAACTATTCCTGCAGCGATAAGTAAACAGATTAGTACAAATTTAAAAAAGATGATGTTTGTATCAATATTTGTTAGTGCGGTATTTGGGGTGATAGGATTAATCTTATCTTATCAGCTTAATTTGGCGTCCGGGGCGACGATAGTAATGGTGTCAGTGATTGGTTTTCTACTTTGTCAGTTTCTTAAGCTTTGTAAGAGATGACAATTTAGTTATTATGATAATATTATGATAATATGATTGAAACCCAAAAAGTAGATCAAATGGTAAGGTAGGGCACGATGCATCGTGCCCACAGGAGAAATTAGGCAATAATATGCGAAGGCACAATTCATTGTGCCCCTACAACATAATTATAACCAAAAAGTTGTAATTTATTACAAAATTATCTACAAAGTACTATCTATATAACGTGTTAAAAATATTTTTGGCTTTTTGTAAAATAACCATAATATTGAATTAAATTACGAAAATAAGAATAAGTTTAGAGGGTAAATATGAAGGAATCTTCTAATGTTCCAGAAGATGTAAAGCAACGAATAAATTGGTTGTTAATATTTATTATAATATGTTTTTCTTTTTTAGTTATCAATCTGTGGTATCTACAAATTATTAAAGGAGGAGAATTTAAAGAAAGGGCAGTAGAAAATTGTATCCGTTCCTTAGTTGAAGATGCTCCTCGAGGACATATTTATGACCGCCAAGGAGAAATTTTAGTGACCAATCGACCAGCCGTAGTAATTTCAATAATCCCGGCGGAAGTCGATAACTTAGAAGAATTAAGTAAAAGATTAGGTAAAATAATTGGTCTATCTGAAGATGTAATTGTGCAAAAGGTAAAAAAGCATACCGATAACCCTTTCAAGCCAGTACAGATTTTGGATGATTGTAAAAAAGATATAGTAATTGAGATTGAAGAGAAGAAAGAAGAACTAAAAGGAGTAATTTTAGAGGTTAAACCTAGAAGGAATTACCTTTATCAGGAATTAGCTGCACATTGTTTAGGATATGTCGGAGAAATAGACAAAGAAGAACTGCAAAAATTAGGGAATCCCAAATTCCAGGGAGGAGATATTATTGGCAAAGCTGGGTTAGAAAAATATTATGATGACATTTTAAGGGGAGAAAAAGGAGGGAAAGAAGTCGAGGTTGATGCCTTGGGCAGAGAAATAGCTACTTTATTGTTTCAAAAACCTGTACCAGGTAAGGATTTAGTTTTAACTATTGATAAAGATTTACAGATTTATGGGGAAAATTTACTTTACGGGAAAAAGGGTTCTATAATCCTGAGTAATCCTTATACTGGCGAGATATTGGCTTTAGTAAATAGACCTTCTTTTAATCCTAATTTATTTGCAGGTGGAATTTCCTATTCTGATTGGGAGAGACTTTCCTCAGATCCCGAGTATCCTTTAACTAATCGAAGTATCCAGAGTGCCTATCCCCCAGGTTCAGCATTTAAAATAGTTACTGCTATAGCTGCCTTAGAAGAAGGTATTACTGATAGGAAAAGGAAGGTATATTGTTCTGGTACTTTTAAGTTAGCTGATCAGATTTTTACTTGCTGGAAGGAATCAGGGCATGGTAGTTTAAGCATTATAGATGCTATTGCTCATTCCTGCAATATCTATTTTTATACCATGGGAAAAGAACTAGGTATTGAAAGATTCAGCAAATATATGCATAAATTTGGATTAGAGGAAAAAGTTGGTATTGATTTACCGGCAGAGGTGTTAGGAATAATACCTTCTACTGAATGGAAGCAGAGGGAGTTTAAACAGATATGGTTTCCAGGTGACGATATTAATCTTTCTATAGGTCAAGGGTATCTTCTATTAACTCCTTTGCAAATTCATAGTATTATCTGTGCAGTTACTACCGAAGGAGAGATTTATAGGTTACATTTGGTAAAAGAAATAATTTCCCCCGAAGGTAATGTAGTTAAGAGAATTAAACCAGAAATAAGCAGGAAAGTAAGTATATCAGCCAATACTTTTCAAATAGTTAAAGAAGGATTGCGGGCTACTATATTAAAAGGAACGGGTTGGCGGGCAAATTCTAAGGAGTTGTCGATAGCTGGTAAAACCGGAACAGCTCAGAATCCTCAAGGAGAAACCCACGCCTGGTTTGCGGGTTTTGCTCCTTATGAAAATCCTGAAGTGTGTATTACAGTTTTTGTAGAAAATGGGGGAGAGGGTGGAGAAATAGCTGCTCCCATCGCCCGTGCTATGTTAGAAAAATATTTTGAAGTAAAAATGTAAACAAAAGTGCCAGGCACCTTTGTTTACATTGATAAGGATAAAAAATGAAAGAAAAATTAGGGAAATTAACTGAAAATTTAGACTATACTCTTCTTCTTGCCGTAGTATTTCTTTGTTTTTACGGTATTTTGGTGTTGTATAGTTCTACTCGTATTAGTTCTAGTTCTATACCGGCAGACCCCTTTTTATATGTTAAACGGCAGTCTTTATGGATAGTATGGGGATTTATATTTTTAATTATAATAATTTTCATTGATTATCATAAGTTAGAAAGATATTCTCAACTTATCTATTTTGTGGCTATTATCTTGTTAGTGATGGTAATTATTTCGGGCAGGTCAACTTATGGAGCAAGACGTTGGTTGTCGATCGGACCTTTTGATTTTCAGCCTTCTGAGTTTGCTAAAATTGCTTTAATAATATTTTTAGCGGATTTTTTATCTAAAAATAAATTAAAACTGGATAATTTTTTCTATTTTCTATTACCTTTTGCCTATACTGGTATATTAATTTTCTTAGTATTTAAACAACCAGATTTAGGGACTTCTTTGGTATATTTAGTCATTCTTATAATGATGTTGTTTGTGGTTGGAGCCAAGATAAAGTATTTAATGACTGTTTTTTTGATTGCCCTATCTTCGGTTCCCGTTTTATGGTTTTGTTTAAAAGAATATCAAAAAAGGAGATTGATTCTATTTTTAAATCCTAATTTGGATCCCTTAGGGGGTGGCTACAATATTATTCAGTCGAAAATTGCCATTGGTTCTGGTAGCTTTCTGGGTAAGGGACTTTTTAATGGCTTACAAAGCCAATTAAACTTCCTGCCAGCTCAACATACCGATTTCATATTTTCGGTAGTGGGAGAAGAATTAGGTTTTGTGGGAGCTATATTGTTGTTAGGTCTCTATGTTATTGTTTTATGGAGAGGAATTAAAATTGCTCTGGAGGCAAGAGATTTATTGGGGACCTTATTGGCAACCGGGGCAGTATCTTTTCTGTTTTTTCATATAGTAGTAAATATTGGAATGGCAATGGGAATATTGCCTGCGACAGGATTACCTCTACCTTTTTTAAGTTATGGGGGAAGTTTTATGATTTCTAATTTAGTAGTTATAGGGATATTATTAAATGTAGAATTGCACAAGGTAAGGTGGTAAATATTAGTCGTTAGTTAGTGAATAGTCGTGAGCATTAAATACAAGTTTTCAGTTTATTATTTTTTATGTCATTGTGATTTATAAATTATATGTAGGGGTCGAATTTATTTTTATTCGATCCCTGCTATTCGAGTAATTTTCTAACGGGCTCGATGAATCGAGCCACTACAGCTGTAATATTCTGAATTCTGAGTTCTGGCTTCTATATTTTTCACGAAATACAAGATATGAATAGATTTCTCTGACTTTTCCCCATTTTCACTTTTCAAGAGGACAAGATTTATACAAAACTTATTAAAATTAAGGAGTAAAGAATTTGAATATAAAAAAAATATTGTTTGATGAATTATTAGATAAGGTAGAAAAACCAGGGAGATATACGGGTAAGGAATTCAATGAAATAATAAAAAAAGAAGATAACTCTATAATTAAAGTGGCCTTGGCTTTTCCTGATTTGTATGAAATTGGAATGAGCTATTTAGGGTTTAAAATACTATATGATATCATCAATAAAAGAGAAGATGCTTTCGCTGAAAGGGTTTTTTCGCCAGCAGTAGATATGGAAAAATTACTAAGGGAACGACAGATTCCCGTCTTTTCTTTAGAAACCTACCGACCTTTAAATTTTTTCGATATTGTAGGATTTACCATTCAACATGAATTATGTTTTTCCAACATCCTGAATCTTATCGAGCTTGGACAAATTCCTTTAAAGTCCAAAGACAGAAAAGAGGGAGATCCTCTGGTTATTGCCGGTGGGCCAGGGGCTTTTAATCCGGAACCCTTAGCTAATTTTATTGACTTATTTGTGATAGGAGAGGGGGAAGAGATTACTGCGGAAATTATAGAAATTTACAAAAAATGGAAAAATCAAAAACAAGACAGAGGTGAACTCTTAAAGAGATTAGCCCAATTAGAAGGAGTTTATATCCCTTCTTTTTATGAGGTAAATTATTATGAAGATGGGAAGGTCAAATCAATTACCCCCAAACAGGAAGGTATACCTTCTTTAGTTAAAAAACGTTTAATTTCTAATTTTGACCAAATATCCTTTCCCCTTTGTCCCATTGTTCCCAATATAGATGTGGTTCATGATAGAATAACATTGGAAATATTTCGAGGATGCACCAGGGGATGCCGTTTCTGCCAGGCGGGGATGATATATCGCCCAGTAAGAGAGAAATCAGTGGATAATTTAATCAAATTAGCTGAGGAAATTCTTGCTCATACTGGATATGAAGAGATATCTTTATCCTCTTTAAGCTCAAGCGACTATAGTCAGATAGAGGAATTAATTACTAAATTGGTAGACCGCTTTAAAGAAAAGGGCGTGGGTGTTTCTCTACCATCTTTAAGGATAGATGCCTTTTCTGTTAATTTAGCTCAACAGATTCAAAGAGTTAGAAAAACTGGTCTTACTTTTGCTCCTGAGGTAGCGACTCAACGACTAAGAGATGTAATAAACAAAAATGTTCAAGAAGAAGACTTGTATTCATCTATAAGAGCTGCGTTTAAGGGGGGATGGAGAAGGATAAAACTTTATTTTATGATAGGTTTACCTACCGAGACTAACGAGGATGTGGAAGAAATTGTTAGGCTGATAAATAAAGTTGAGCACATAGGTAGAGAAGTGACCGGCAGGAGAATAGGCATAAATGTTAGTGTGTCTGCTTTTGTGCCTAAGGCCCATACTCCTTTTCAATGGGAAGCTCAGGAGAAAAGAGATATTTTATCACAAAAATTAAGTTATTTGAGTAATAGATTAAGAAGAAAAAACATTTCTTTTAGTTATCCTGACATTAATCGAAGTTATTTGGAAGCAGTCTTTGCTCGCGGAGATAGGAGATTAGGTGAAGTATTAGAAAGAGCCCATTATTTAGGTTGTAAGTTTGATGCCTGGCGAGAACAGTTTGATTTTAATGCCTGGCAAAAGGTCTTTAGTGAGAGCGGACTTTCTATGGAATTTTATGCTAATAGAGAACGGGGAGATGATGAAGTTTTACCCTGGGATCATATTTCTTGTGGGGTAAAAAAAGAATTTTTACTAAGAGAGAAAGAGAAATCTCGAAAAGGAGAAACTACTCCTGATTGCCGATTTGATTCCTGTACTTTCTGTGGGGTATGTTGAATTAGTCGTTAGTTAGTCGTTAGTTGACAACTAGCATAACATCGTGTACCAAAATTATAGCATAACATCGTGTACTGTCTAATACTATTCTATAGCATAACATCGTGTACT
>LDZU01006084.1_pt1 | contig 29717 bp, 24 predicted proteins | sample 615531 | NCBI WGS metagenome assembly LDZU01 (sample SAMN03408293, study PRJNA278302) | terrestrial metagenome | isolation source: oil reservoir sample SB2 | place: USA: Alaska, North Slope, Schrader Bluff formation | collected 2011-09 | reverse complement strand
AAAATTCCTAATAAAGAATTTTGAGCCCCCTGGCCAGCGGAGACAATGCTGATGTTCGCCTTATCCTGTTCATCTTCTGCAAAATGCTCAGTTAATTTTTCCACCAAAAGGTAAGAATTTATATCTTGATAAGGAAAGGTTTCTATCTTGACCTCTCCCTTGTTTCCGTCAATAAAAGTAATCCCACTAAGTGGTCCAGTGCAAAATATTAACTCATTTTCTGGATCATTCCACCTTGTTTCTGGTTTTACTGCCTGCCAGAGATACCATAAACCATAACCTCGACCTCCAGTTAATACCTCTTTTACTTTCGGGGGAACATCTTTGACTTTTACCACTTTATCCGATAGATTAAGATAAAGAACTTTATCTGAATAACCATGGTTTACTTTTGCCGGTTGAAACTTCTTTTAAATCAGGATAACCAATCTCCTGTAATTCATACCTTACTCTAACATATTTTTTATTAATCTGCATGACCCTGCTTAAATCAATGGGGGTCCCAATAATGAGCAGTTCTGCATCACTATTATTAATGGTAGCTTCTAATTCTTTAATCTGTTCTTTCCCATATCCCATGGCTGGTAGTACCTTATCAAGAAGGGGATATTTTTGATAAGTATCTTTGATGCTGCCAATAGCAAAAGGCCGGGGATCAATTATCTCTGCAGCACCATATTTTTGAGCGGCAACAATCCCGGCTCCATATTGCATTTCACCATGGGTTAAGGTAGGCCCATCTTCCACAACGATTACCCTTTGGCCTCTAATGGTTTCAGCATGCTCAACTTGAATAGGAGAGGCTGCTTCTACCAATATTGCCTCTGGTGCTAAAGTATATATATTATTCCTTAATAGAGCAACATTTTCTGGTTTAGCGGTATCAATTTTATTTATTACCACAATGTCTGCCATCCTTAAATTTACTGCTCCTGGATAATAGGTTGTTTCATGTCCAGCCCGATGGGGATCAGTAACCACTTCACCATAATCTACTCCAGCATAGAGAATATTACCCATATCAATATGAGGTTCATATTCTTCTCGCTCTTCTATAGTGCATTGATATCTTTCTAAATCCTCATAACTTTCATAACGCTGCCAGATTTGTTTAGTTAAATCTCCATAAGGCATAGGATGCCTAATTACCACTACCTTTTTACCCATCTCTCTTAATATCTTAGTTACTTTACGGGTAGTCTGGCTTTTTCCACTTCCAGTCCGAACTGCACAAACAGAAACTACTGGTACTTTGGCTTTTAGCATGGTGTTATGAGGACCCATTAATCTAAAATCAGAACCTTGTGCTAAAACAAGAGAGGCTCTCTCCATAACATATTGATGGGGTAAATCACTATAAGCCAGAATAACCTGGTCAATATGATATTTGTTAATTAACTCTGGTAAATCCTCTTCTGGGAAAATAGGTATTCCCTCGGGATAGAGAGGACCACTTAATTGGGAAGGATATTTTCGACCAGCAATATCAGGAATCTGAGTAGCAGTAAAAGCTTTTACCTCATAATTTTCATTGTTCCGAAAAAAAACATTAAAATTATGAAAATCCCGACCCGCAGCACCCATAATTAGGATATTTTGCTTTCTCAAAAAGAATCACTCCTTAGATATTTATTTATTCTTAATTTTATTATCTCCAGGACAATAAATCAATTACTTTTAGCCATTAATCAACTAATAATTACTATAATACTATCTGAAATATAATAGATAAGAAAAGGAAGATTCAACTGAAAGGAAAAAATCAGAAGAAAATTGATAAAAAAGTAGCGAAGATATTCAAGGGGAACACCCTGTCCCTTCGGGACACCCCTCTAAAGAGAGGAATCTTTCCCCTTGAATATCATGAAGAATTTTCCTTTACTTTTCCTTTTTACTTCTTACTACTTACTGCCTTTTCCAGAGGGAAGGTGATACCCAATTGTTTTGCTGAGATGGAAGATAAAATATATACCATAAGATAGAGTAAAACAATACCAATCACTAAAACAATGATAACCGGTATGCCAAACCCTGCTAAAAGGTAACAAATGACTGCAATCAAAGCAGCAGTAAGAGCATAAGGAAACTGAGTCCTGACATGGTCTATATGGTCTGAACCAGCAAAGGTGGAAGACATAACCGTAGTATCAGAAATAGGACTACAATGATCCCCCATTACTGCACCAGTTAAGACACTAGAAATAACAAGGGGTAAAGATACACCAACACTCACTCCCAAAGGAATGACAATGGGGACCACAATTCCCATTGTACCCCAGGAAGTACCAGTACATATAGCAATAAAAGCAGAAATAATAAAGGTTAAAATAGGTAATATGAGCGGAGATAAAACGCCTGCTAAGGCATTAACAATAAAAGGTGCCGTACCCAATTCATCACATACACCTTTAATAGCCCAGGCTGAAATTAAAATCAAGGTAGCATAGACCATCATCCTGGCACCATTTAGAAAAGAATCCATTATTTCTGCTACCGAAGCAATCTTTTGTGCTAAATACAAGATCATAGCTACCAAAAAAGAAATAAGTGTGGCTAACAAAATAGAGAACATAGCATCGGCATCAGAGATGGCTTGAGAAAATGATTCAGCGGAGCTACCACCACCACTTGCCCACATAAAATAGAAGGACAATATCACCAGTAATAGAATGGGTAACCACAAATTTATAGATTTTGGTAAAGCTTTCTGAGCAACTTTTAACTCTGAGGTGCCAGCTAAAGGTCTGGCCTCTTTTGCCCAGAGTTCATGAGTGGTCCGAGCTCGGTATTCTGCTTTGAGCATCGGCCCAAAATCTCTCCCGGTATAAACTATAATTCCTACCATAACAATGGCAAAAATAGAATAAAAACTATAAGGAATACTTTGTAGCCATAAAAAATAAGGAGAAACTTCAATTCCTGCTGGAAGAGAATCTCCGATAAGACCAACTTGATAGCCTATCCAGGTTGAAATCAAAAATATAGAAGAAACCGGCGCTGCCGTGGAATCCACAATATAGGACAGTTTCTCTCTGGAAACATGATATTTATCGGAAAGTGGTCGAAACAAATTACCAATAAAAGCGGAATTAGCATAGTCGTCAATAAAAATTACAATACCCCCCAACCAGGAAAAGATTTGAGCCCTCTTAGCATTATGGGCTTTTTTACTGATCGATTCTAAAAAACCCTGTCCACCACCAGAGAAAAATATCATACCCATTAAACCGCCTACTAGGAAGAAAAATAAGATAATACTGGCATTCCAGGAATCAGCTACCTGAGCTACCAATATATTAGCTGTCTTTTCCAGGCCAGACCATAAATTACCATTATGAAGAATAGTTGCTCCCACCAAAACAGCGATAAGCAAAGAGATTAGCGCTTCTCTTAAGATGATACAAAGAATAATGGCCAAAATAGGTGGCACTAAAGACCAGAGGCCATAAGTACCTGTGCTTTCTTCCTCATTAGCCCAACCCATTATCGATAAGAATGACAAAATAATCAGCACAGATAAGATGGCTATAAAAAAGCGATTAAATTTATTTCTCCTCTTCATTATTTAAAAACTCTCCTTTTTAATATTATTTTAGTAATTTTAACAATAATTATTTTCGGTAATGTATAATCAAAATTAACCTAAATTTGTACTTTAACTTTGGAAATCAATTCGAACAAAAACATTTCTTATTAAATTGTGTTTCTTTTTCTTTTCTTCTGTCATGGCGAACCTACCTATAAACATTAGTTTAAAGGTAGGTGAAGCAAGCTCATTCACTTATACCCTCAGAATTAATATAAAGAAAGTTTTAAGTTAGCAGTTTTAAATATTTTTTAACCTCCTTTCAGGCTCATCGATTGCCCTCTATAAGTAGCGAAAGCAAAATAGCTTTTTACCTCCCTTTTCTCTCCTCGATGAGATAGCGCTCCACCTAAGACCGGGAGCTGTCTTAGGTGACAGTGCTATGATTGTTCACCATAGCCCCAGCCTGAAGTTTAGAGCAATAGCCTTCAGACTTCGGCGAAGACCCCTTTCCTGAGAGATTAGGGCTGCTCAAGATATTCAAGGGGAAGAATTCCCCTTGAGAACCCCTAAATCAAAAATCAAGATATATTGTTACTTATTGAAGAAATAATACTTATATTATCTTGCAGTATCTAAATTATTGAAATTCCGATACTGCAAGATAGTCAGGGGAGATTCCCCTGAAACCCCTCCAAGAAAATAACATTCAAGAAAACTCTCAGTACTCTTGATCGTTCGCGCCTCTACCTCACTTTAGATAAAAAGTGAGGCAAATTATATTCAATTTTCTTCAAACTAACATAACTTCACAAAAAAGTCAAAAATATTTCAAATTTTTAAAAGAATTTCTTCATTTTTATTAATTAATTTTATTATTACCATTAATCAATAATCACTTTTTCACTTTTTTGAATAATAATTTTAGATCCAGACCTTACCTTTTTAAGCACCTCTGGATTACCAATGACCTTGCCAAAGATATTTACGGCACTTGCTGCCCTGATCTCATCTCCAGAACTGGCCGGTGTTCTCCCAAAGAAGATACAGAAAGCCTCACCAGGTGGCCAATAGCCAAGCTCCCCCATAGACACTACCTCACGAGCATCTTTCTCTAATTCAATTCTTTCTCCAATAGAAAAATAAATCTCCTCACCCCAGGTATTAACCCGACCTTCGATGGGTAATAAATCCCATATTTTTTCTGCTGTTTTGTTATTATTTAATTCAGCCTCCAACTCTAGATGGTCTACTTTTATCAAGATCCTTTTCATTTTACAATTACCTCTACCTATTTCCTTATAATTTCTTCTGATCAAATAATTCTTTAGCTCTTTTGGCAATATGCTCGGCAGTTAGGCCAAACACCTTGAGCAGTTCCCAGGGAGCACCAGAAAGTCCAAACTCATCATTCACTCCAATCATATCAAAGAGGAATGGAGTATTATAACTCTTACTGGTAGCAACCACTCCGGCTACTATATTACCAAATCCTCCCTTTTGATGTTCTTCAGCAGTAAGAATGATCCCAATTTCCTGAGCTGCTCTTCTGATTACCTCTCTATCAATAGGCTTTACCGTATGAATGTTTATGACTCTGGTTTCTAGATTATACTCTTTCTTCAGAATATAGGCTGCCCGCATGGCCTCGGCTACCATTGGTCCACAGGCAATAATAGCAATGTCCTCGTCTTCCGTTTGGTAATCGGTACTGAGTTTTGTTTCAAAGGCATCTACAAAGTTTTCTTTTTCTTCTCTAAAACGAATTATATTAGCACAGCCAAACTGATAGGGACTATCCTCTTTAGTAACCACCGGAGTAGCTTCTCGAGCATAACGAATCACGGCTGGCCCTGGAATTTTAGCCACCACCTTAGTCCCTTCTTTTGTCTCTAAGGAATCACAGGGTACAATAATATGCATATTGGGTAAATAGTACATATTACTGATCTCTTCTAAAGCCTGATGAGTCGCTCCATCAGGACCAACAGATAATCCTCCATGAGCATTAGCAATTTTGACATCAAAATTATTATAACAGAGGGTAGTTCTAATCTGGTCCCAGTTTCTGCCGGTAACAAATACACCATAAGAACCAATGAAGGCAATCTTACCTTCTTTGGCAAAACCAGCAGCAACTAAGGTCATATTTTGTTCGGCAATACCCAGCTCGAAAAAACGTTTTTTTCTTTCCGGATGATGGGCATAAAATTGATCCATTTTGATAGAACTGGTAATATCTGCCCCAAAAGCAACTACATTATTTGCTTCCCCCAGCTCTTCAATAGCATCTCCAAAACCATTTCTGGTAGGAATCATCTTTACCTTCATTATGTCCTGACTATTCCACCAGTATTCTTTACTGAATTTAGGCATAGCCTGCTCAACTTTTTGATTTACTTCCTCCTGATAATCGCAAGCAATTTTAAGTAATTTATTCACTTTTTCCTGGTTAAAACCAGGTGCTTTAATGTCCTGTAAGGCTTTCTCTAAGGATTCTGCTCCAGTAAGACCATCTTTAGGGCAAATTCCGTGATAGCCTACCACATTTTCAGCAAAGGAAACCTCTTTACCCTTGATAGTATGAGCAATAATGACAATAGGTTGACCTTTAATCTGTAAAGCTTTGTCCAGGGTATTCAATATTTCTTTCATTTTATGGCCATCCATCTCCAATACCTGCCAGCCAAAGGACTGCCATTTTTCAACTAATTTTTCCAGCCTCATGACTTCTTCAGTAGGTCCGTCAATTTGAAGTTGATTGCGGTCTACAATAGCAATAAGATTATCCAGCTTATAGTGAGCAGCGGACATAATGGCTTCCCATACTGAGCCTTCATCTAATTCTCCATCACCTAAGATACAATAGGTATAATAATTTTTCTTCTCCAGGCGGGCATTTAAGGCACAGCCCACCGCTACTCCTAATCCCTGACCTAAAGAACCACTGGAAAGTTCAATACCAGGTGTTTTAAAACGATTGGGGTGTCCTTCAAAGCCAGACCAGAGCTTTCTTAATTTAACCACCTCGGAAACAGGGAAATAGCCAGCCATCCCTAAAGCTACATAAATAGCAGGAGCCTTATGTCCCACTGACCAGATGACTCGGTCTCGCTCTTCCCATTCCGGGTTTGCCGGGTCATGTTTGATATGTTTCAGATAGAGTGCAGCGGCAATATCCATTATGGAAAGTGTTCCTCCAGTATGGCCAGACCCTGCGGCAGTAAGAGCTACCATATTGTAAGCTCTCATCTCTTTTGCTTTTTCAATCAGTTGCTCAATAGAATAATCTTTTTTTATCTTCCCAGTTTTCGAATCAATAATTGGCATCATTTCCTCCTTTTATTAATTTGACTTACAAAATATTCAAGGGGAATTTTGCCCTTCTTTAAAGGTGTGTCCCGAAGGGATGGGTGTTCCCTCTTGAAAACGTCTAAATTAACTTTAACTTTCAATATTTATTATTGTATTTGATATTTACTATACTCTTGCCCAGGCTTCTTTCAAAGTTCTCTTGGCATTAGCAATTACCACTTCTGAAGATTCACCCGGTAATGGTTTCACTTCAAAGCTAACTATGGGTGGATTATCAGGATTCAGAAAACCAATCTTCATGAGAACCTTTAGATATTCCACTAATTCATCAGTATCGTTTTCTCCTCCCTCAATCCCAAAACGGGGATGTTCGTCTCCATACCCTAATTGATTTTTGTCCTTAACGATACAGTTACCCATATGAGCATGAACGAGATAATCCTTGATGGGGAGTATTGCTTCTGCCGGAGATTCTCCTAATAAAGGTAAATGGGATAGATCTACCATCAAGCCAAAATTAGCACACTGTTTCCTCATCATCTCGGCATATCTTTTAGCCAGGCTAGCTTGCCCAATCAGACATTTCTTGGCAATGTCCCGGTCAAATACTTCCAGAGCAATCTTGAGATTACCTTTTGCCTTAGCATAATCACAAATTTCCTTAGTTGAAGATACTAACAATTCTAAAGCTTTTTCTCTTTTCTCTTCTCCCGGGTCTTTCCCGCTTAAAAATGCTAAGGCTTTTGCCCCAAGTTCATAGGCCTCATCAACATCGTCTTTCAATTGTTGAATAGCCTTTCTTCTCTCTTGCTCATCAAGAGAATTCATGTCTAAGTTATTAACTAATAATGTTGGTTGGGCACCATAGGCCACCACCAGATGGCTGGTTTTAAGTAGTTTTCTGGCTTTTTTTCTTATCTCTTTGTCCTTCATCCAGGAAACCTCTACAGCAGTAAAAAAATCATCTTCCGCAATTTTTTGGAGGGTTTCCAGTATGGGTCCTTCACCCTTCATGGTTTGAGGGTAAGCCATAAAGTGAATAATACCGACTTTCATGAATTTGTACATTGATTCTTGCATAATAATTCATCCTTTCTAATTCAATAGATTTAAATTGATTTACTATAAATAATTTTTATTGTTCTATTTCTTCCAGAATCTTTCTCAACTTCTCTCTTGCCTCAGCAGTTAAGGGTCTAATCGGTTTTAAGGTATTACCCATATCGATACCTCTCAGTTTAAGAGCTTCTTTCATAATTACCGGAAAACTACCCAGTGAAAATGCGTTGCGTAAGGGAGCTAATTTAAATTGGGCTTCTAAGGAGGCCTGGTATTCTCCTTTTTGATATAATTCATAAATGGAAACTACCAATTCAGGCACAATATTGGCGGTTGCCGCCACACTGCCATGAGCTCCATAAGTCAGAAAGCCATAAATCAAGGTGTCTCTTCCAGCCAAGACCGCAAAATTACCTTTAGTGCGGCGAATGATTTCTGCTGCCTGGCTCATATCTCCGCTACTGTCTTTGATTCCCACAATATTGTCAATCTGACTCAAGCGAACAATTAAATCTACTCCCAGACTAACCCCGGTTCTCCCTGGATTATTGTATAGAATGATGGGTAAATCGGTGCTTCCGGCAATAGCTTTATAATGTTCATATAGTTCTTCCTGATTAGGAGTAATAAAATAAGGAGTAACAACCGATAGCGCATCTACACCGAGTTTAGTAGCCATTTCCGTTAACTTTATTGATTCTTTGGTGGTAATAGCCCCAGTCCCGGCATAGACCGGGACTCTTTTGTTGGCAGTCTCCAAAACCGTCTCAATTACCTTTCTTTTTTCCTCAATCTCAAGACCATACCCTTCTCCGGTACTGCCCAAGGGAAATACACCATGTACACCTGCTTCAATAAGATAATTGGTCATCTTCTTCAGTGCTTTACAATCAACCCTTTCCTCTTTATCAAAAGGGGTAATCATGGGAGGAATAACACCTCGAGGAATAAAATTCATTTTTTTCTCCTTCCTATTTTGCAAATTCTTTCTTCTCTTTTATTTTCTATCGATAAAGACGATTTTTGTTCTTAATAAGACAATAGATATGGAACGCCTTTAAATTTAATTTAGAAAAATTAAGCTTCAGAATGAATCACAACATCTTTAACATCTATTTTTAAGTTTTTTGATAATTCAATGATTTCACTCCATGTTTTATCTTCTAAAAAGATGCCTTCCCTAAGATTTTTTATCTTGGTATAGTATTCAATTTCTCCCGGAATGAATATTTCCTCGAAACCAGGTAATTTTGGTGTATCTTTAATATGTAAAAATAATTTCTCTATCTCGTTTTTAAATTCGTCTAAAGATAAATACTTATTAATATCTAAAACAAGAATAAAAAATCCTCCTCCATCCTGTTCAATATTTTTTTGGGCAACTTTATTACCACTTAATGCTCCTGCTAATATTTCAACAATCAATCCTAGTGCAAAACCCTTGTGCCCCTGTTTATATCCCCCTAATGGTAATAATGCACCTCCGTTGTATAAGTCTTCAGGATTATTACTAGATTTACCAAACTTATCAATTATCCAATCATTTGGTATCTTTTCTTTTCTATTTTTTGCCACACGAACCTTACCCTCAGCTACCGTGCTTGTTGCCATATCTACAAGAAAAGGAAACTCTCTATTCCTTGGACAGGCAAATGAAATAGGATTTGTGGTTATCCTTCCTTCTCTACCACCAAAAGGAGCTACTCTCATGATATTTTTATTAGCACAGTTAAAACATGCTAAACCTATCATATTATTTTTGGCTGCCAAACTAGTATAAGCACCCACTCTTCCAGTATGGTGACAATTTTTAACAGTTACACTACCAATGCCATATTTTTTCGCTAATTTAATAGCTGTTTCTGAAGCTTTAATACCCGCCACTGGACCTAAACAAAATCCAGCATCCATTAAAGCCACTCCTTTTTCCTGCCTTAATATTTTGGGAATTACATTTAATTTAAGACGTTTTTGTTCTTTCACCTCTAAAGCATATTGTAAAATACGAATAATGCCATGTGAATGAATACCCATAAGATTATTCTCTATGAGATGGTCAGAACCAATTTCAGCTTCTTCATCTGAGAATCCCAACGCTAAAAATAATCTTTTAGTGAGATTTCTTAAATCCTCTGGATTAAATTTTTTCATAAATAAATTTCCCTTTTAAATAAAACTGCCATAGAAAAATATAATCTGATGTCATTGACATCACATTGACAATCTGTAAAATTCCTAATATTCTTATTATTTTATTAATTAATTATAGACCCTATATTTTTACAGGTGAGAACTAAACCAAAATGGCTTCTAAATTATCTGAAACTTACTTTTAAATTCTAGTTTTTTCTGGTTTATTTACTGGCCAGGTAGGAGTTTTTCCACTTAAAACTTCATCGATACCTTGAGCAGCCTGTACCGCCATGCGGATCATGCACTCCTTAGTTAATGCTGCGTTGTGCGGGGTCATGATGATATTATCCAACTCAAAGAAAGGATGATTGCTTGGAGGGGGCTCTTTCTCATAGACGTCGACTGCTGCCCCTCGAATCAAACCTTCTCTTAGTGCTTGAGCGAGGTCTTCTTCAACTACTAAATCTCCTCTGGCTACGTTAATGAAAAATGCAGTTGGCTTCATCAGATTAAATTCTCTTATACCGATGGATTTCTTAGTTTCAGCAGTAGAGGGAATATGAACAGAGATAAAATCTGACTTAGAAAAGATTGTATCTCTCTCTTCTTTCATCTCAACTACCTCAGGAAAATCTTCCTTCCTCAGAAAAGGATCGTATCCTATAACCTTCATGGAGAGGCCATAATAAGCTTTCTGGCAAAGTCTTCGGCCGATTTTACCAATTCCTAAAACTCCCAGAGTTTTATCTTCTAAATCCATCCCTATTTGGCGATTTCGAAACTCAAAGTCACCCTTTCTTACTGCTTTATCACCCGCAATCAGATTTCGGGCAAGGGCTATAATTAATCCCAGGGCAAGTTCAGCAACTGTGTTAGAATTAGATTCAGGGGCATTGGTTATATAAATTCCCAATTCAGTAGCTTTTTTAACATCAATATTATCTACTCCGACGCCATGACGCGAGATCACTTTCAACTTTTTCCCTGCCTCCAGTACTTCTGCCGTGAAAGGTCCCAGCCGGGCAAGAATAGCATCACAGTCTACCACATCTCTTTTGATTTCTTCCAGCGAATTCCCTGATCCCATTTTGATTTCATATCCTCTTTCACGTAGATATGATATCCCTTCCTCAGCTATTTTCTGGGGTATCAGCACTTTATAGGCTGCCATAATCTTTTTACTCCTCTCCTTTGCTATCTTTTATATCCCTATATTAAAATAAATTTATCTCTTATATTTCTTTACAATGGAAGAAAATCCACTTTGAAGTATACTAATATCAAGTGAACTCATAACCATTTTCATTCGGAAATCCCACTTTTCAAGAAGTGCATCACTACCGTGTATAGCAAAGACCTTGTGGTATTTATCAGCAGCATCAGCAACTTTACCTATTGCTGCCTGATTCAGTTCACCCGTGATATCACCAGGTACGCCCAGGGAAATAGCCAGATCATTTGGCCCAATGAGTAAGACATCGATTCCTTCCACTGACGCAATAGCATCAATATTGTCTATCGCTTCAGCAGTTTCAATTTGGGCAATAGCCAGGGTTAACTCATTCTGATGCTTCATAAAAGTGGTAGCGTCACTACCCATACCAGCAAAATCTGAAAGACCTCCATTACTACCAAGTCCTCGATTTCCAACAGGGGCATATCGAGACCATTTTACTAATTTTTTTGCTTCTTCTGGTGTACTAATCATAGGTACCATAACACCTTGTATTCCTGCATCCATAATTCGGGAAATATATCCCTTGGCTAATTCAGGAACTCTAGCAAAAATACCCAACCCAATGGACCGGGCAACCTTGGCAATATCAGAAACAGTCTCCATAGAATAAGGGCCATGTTCCAAATCAAACATGATAAAATCCAGTCCTGCACGATAAGCAATTTGAGCAATAGCTGGATTTCGAACCATACGTATCATTGTTCCAACAATTCTCTTTCCTTCTCTCAACTTTTTTACTGCCATATCAATCCTCCTCTTTTTATATTATAAATATTCACCAAATAATCAAATATCAGGTTACTTCATTGGCTTTTTAGTAGTAATTTCATCAATAGAATAATCTCTCTTTGTCTTCCTAGTTTTTGAATCAATGAATAGCATTATTTCCTTCTTTATTTTCTATTACTTATTTTGTATATATTTAACTTGTTCAAATACGATTCATTTCTTTTTCAAAACGCAAACATGCACTAGTGAGGCCATCCGGTTGATTAAAAATAGTATAAATACCAGTTACTAAAATATCTGCGCCCCTCTTTAAGCTTTCAATAGAATTTGGATAATCTATTCCCCCATCAACAGAAATTAAAAAATTAGTATTAGTATTTTTTCTTAGCTTATTAAGCTCATCTAGCCTTTTTAAAGAACCTTCCATAAACCTTTGACCTACAAAACCAGGCTCAACTGTCATTAAAACCACATAATCAAGAAAATGAATAAATGGTTCGATGATGTCAATTCTTTGTGATGGATTAATAACAACTCCTGCTTTCATCTCTTTTTCTTGAATATACCTAAGGAATCTTATTACGAAGTTTGTGCTATCTATATGGAAACTCACATAATCTGCACCATACTCCTTAAGTAAATTAATATAATTATGAGGATTATCAACCATTAAATGTACATCTATAATAATATTGGGATATTTTAGCTTAATAACCTTTACAATACTAGTTGGTAAAAACAAATTTGGAACATAATGACCATCCATCAAATCGATATGTAAAAATTTTATATTTCCTGCAATAAGTTCTTCAATCTGTTTACCCAAATTTAAAAGATCGCAATTAGCTATAGATGGTGCATTTATCATTCTAATCCCTTTATTTGGATTGATTATTGACCAAACATAATTTATTTTTATAGATTGATAATTTATATAGACTTGAGATAATTTATAGATATTGGTCTCTTAAATTTCTTTTTAAAGACGAGAGCCACAAAATTCAGCTGTTTTCATTGATTCGAAATCTTTGTAAAGTTTTGTTTCTCTGATTTTATCTATTATTTTGTTTTCCTCTTCGGTCAAAGGTCCTTCTTCAAGAACCTTTACAGCACTTACTAGATGAGGTACCTTCCCTGTACCATATACAATAGTATTTACCACATCATGTGACAAACACCATTTTAATGCTGCCTTCGCAACAATTGATTTATCAGCTATGCCAGCTTCGTCAGCCATTTTAAACAATTGACCCTTCATAAATGCCTCTCTTGTAATAACACCTAAATTTCTTTCCTTTGCTAGGGGGAAAACTTTTTCTAGAGGTTTGTAATCGCCAAAGTTAAAATTAATATAAACTGCATCAAAATGACCTGATTCAATCATTTTTAAATAAATCTCTTCTCCAGAAAAAGTATCAGCAGAAGCAAATCTTATATAACCCTCTTTTTTTAAAACACTTAGATTATAGCCTATTTTATCTAAATATTCTGGATCGTGATCAAAGGCCGCTTTCATTGGAGCAATATTAAAAAAATCAATGATTTCTCTATTTATTAATTTCAATATTCGCTTTGCTTCATTTCTCAAGGTATCAAGTTGTGTCATTTTTATATTATTTTCATCATATGTATAGACCATGCCTTCTGGCCTAGTCTGAATATAAACCTTATATGGAGGGGACACTTCTTTAAAATTTCTTCCAATAGCTTCCTTTTCTGAATCCTGGGTCACATCAAAGAAATTAATTCCAAGTTCATAGGCAGTTTTTAAAACTTCAATGCGGCTTTTGCCACCAAACCCTTCAAAGATATAACCTGGTTTAATCGCTAAATCAAAATTTTCATTAAAACCTCTTGAACGACCATCAGGGAGATATTCATGTCCTCCCAGAGCAATTTTAGATACCTTAATTCCTGTTCTACCCAACTCAGAATATTTCATATATCATGAACCTTCCTTTTTTTTCAAATAATTCTAATGATTCAATAGTCCCATTCTGCTAGAATTTTTTGATTCCATTTACAAATATATTAATTAACAATCAATCATCTTATAGATTTTATAGATTCACCATTATTTCTCCTTAATATTATTAATCTAATGGTTGATAACCAATTGCATTTAATTGCTCAACCATGCAGTATCGGCCAGCTGACCGACTTGCACCAGCTTCAATGAATCCAAGAGCATCTTCAAGAGATGCTATACCTCCACTCGCTTTAATTTTAATTTTATTCCCAAAGGCATTTTTTAGAAGATTAATATCATGAAGTGTTGCTTTGCATAGTTATAATCTTTATTAATAAATCTATAAATATTCATTACCATATCTACTTCTTTTACGCCTAAATTCAAAGCTATTTCGGCTTCCTTTAATTTTACTTCCATAAAATGATTACCACAAGGAAAACCTACTGCGATCTGAGAATGAGCTTGAGAGTCCCTTAGACGTTTTATTACATATTCAATATAGGTTGGAAAGGCTGCAACCACAGCAAATCCATACTTTAAGACTTCATCGCATGTTTTTTTTAGAATTTCCTTTGGACAATTTGTAATAAGTGCGTTCGAGTAGTCAATTTTAGATATATTATTAAGTATTATTCTATCTTCTGGATATTTTAATAGTTTCATTGGTAATCAAATCCTTCTTTTTTAACTTCAATTTAATAATACTTTCTATCATAACCTCATTAAATAATCTTTAAATTGGCCTGGAATGTCAAATCCTCATATAAAATTATTTTAAATCTTTTAAATCTTTATATATAATAATCTTTAGAGCAATTTTTTATTTCATAGTATTGGACTGAAAGTACTTATTTCCCAAAAATAAGATTAGGAAGAAAAAGAATGACCTCTGGTATGGATAAATATATAACTACAACTAGCAAAATGGCAAAGAGGTATGGAATACTTTCTTTTACAAAGTCTATCAATTCACAACCTAAATAACTACAAACAATATACATTCCCACTCCTACCGGTGGCGTTGCAATCCCCATTGTTACAACATTACATACAATCACTCCAAATAATACTGTATCAACCCCAATCGTTTCTATCAAAGGTATTAATATAGGTGTAACTAAAATAATTACAATTGATCCTTCCATAAACATGCCAAATAATACAAGGAAGAGCACGACGATAGCCATTACTAATGGAGGACTAGTAGTAATCGATGTAATAAATAATGTCATCTTTTGGGGTATTTTATCTAAAGGAATGCCATATCCAAAAATAGCAGACATCGAAATCATTAACATAATAGCCCCAATAGCTTTTATTGATTCAACAAGCGTTTTTGCAAGAATTTGAATATTCATATCTTTATAAACAAAAAAACCAATTATCACTGCATATACACAAGCAAAGGCGCCAATCTCAGCAGGAGTAAAAATGCCAAGCCGCAAACTACCTAACAAAATAAAAGGAAATATTAAAGCCCATATTGTTTCTTTCAGGCTAGCAATGATTTCTTTGAATTTCGCCTTTGTTTTTGTAGCAGGTTTTAGGTTTTTTAATCTAGCTAAAATTGCGGTTAATAACATTAAAACAATCATCATTATTATTCCCGTAGTAATTCCTGCAGTAAATAATCTTCCAATAGATACCTCACCAACCGACCCATATAATAGCATCCCTACACTTGGCGGTATTGTTGAAGTTATAAGGGAAGAATAAGCAATAACTGCTGACGCAAAACCCTTTGAATATCCTTGCTTTAACATTTCAGGCCCTAAAATCTGGGATTCCATTGCAATATCAGCATTGGAAGAGCCTGAACAACCACCCATAAGTGTACTTAAAATAACACTTACCTGTGCCATACCTCCTCTCATATGCCCTGCAAGTTGCATTGAAAATTTAACTAAACGTTTAGTAATCCCTGAAGAGTTCATTAAAGCGCCAGCAAAAATAAATAAAGGAACCGCCAATAAAGTCACATTCTGTGTTTGGGAAATAGGAAGTTGAACAATCGTTGCAATAGGTAGCTCGGGATGTTGTAAAAAATACATTGTGCCTGAAATAGCAATTGCAAACGCTACAGGAACTCCTAACATTAACAATACTATAAATATTATTATTACCAGTATCACTTCTTCCCTCCTTAATCTATTAAAAAAGGACTGGTTGAGAATTAATTTTTTGGTACCTAAAATATCTATAATAAATTGAGATTATTTATTAGTGTTTTTTTGAATTCATAATATATTTTTTATAAACTTTAATTATTCCAGTAATAATCATCAAAATAGAACAAATTGGCACACTGATGGTAACCCACGAATAACTAAGAGTCGGAATACCCTGAAATGATCTATGCCTGGAAAAAATTGAAAGATAAACACCCAAATATACTAGCATGGAAAGAAAAATCAGAATCATTATATAATTAGCTAATTCCAAATATCTTCGAATATTTTCTGGTATTTTCTTCAATAGTAAATCTACATTAAACAGTTTATCCTCACGTAAGGCAGCATCAGCTCCAAGAAAAGTACACCAGGTAAAAGACAATAGTGAAATATCTAACCCCCAATTAATCGGTAACCCCACTGTTCGCATAATTGCAGATATAGTCATCAGTACTACAGTAAACACAAGACAAAATATCGCAAGGGCTATCTCGACACTGCATATTTTTTTATATAATTCTTTAATTTTCATATTTCTTAAACCGTATAATATATTACAAACAAAATTAAAACGTTGAATAATAATGATACTTCCCCCATTTATATTGAGCTGGGGGAAGTATCATTTACCCATTAAAAAAGAATCTACTTTACTACTGTTTTACCTAATTCAGCATAAACTGCTTCTCTTGCTTCAACAACTTTCAAAATTTCATATGCAGCTTGCCCTGCTTTTTTAAAAGCATCAACATCAAGTTCTTCATAAGGAATATAATTCATGCCTTGGTCAATCATAAATTGTCTATCTTGATCAGCATTTCTTTGCAGCTGTTCTGAAACTTCTAGTCCAGCCTTATTGCATTCATCTATAAGAATTTTTTGATACTCCTCAGGCAGCTTATTAAACCATTTAGCACTGCAAACTTGAATATTTAATTGAAAGATATGCTGTGTTTCAATTATATTTTTTGCAACCTCATAGACTTTTAGAGCACGTGCAGCAGCATAAGGTAGTTCACAACCATCAACAATTCCTGTTTGAATTCCATTGTAGAGTTCGACGTAAGGAAGGGCTACAGCTGTACAACCAAGTGATTTAACCGGTTCAACCCAGCTCGGTGCAGGAGCTGTTCTGATTCGAATACCCCGAAATTCAGCCGGACTTTTCCCTATTTTATTGGAAAATACATTTCTATAACCTTGAACATAAGCATAAGAGATAATCTTAAACCCGTATTTTTCTTCTAGTTCTTGAATCCACCCAGCAACAACTTTAGAATTTAGTAATTTCTTAACCTCATCTAAATTTTCAAGGAAATAGGGACAATTAAGGACTGCTATATCATTTACATAATTACCTAAACGAGCAGGATCTGTTTGCCACCCTATGTTTGATCCCATTCTCATTTGTTCCAGAACATCTTCCTCCACACCTAATTGTGCATCAGGATATACTTCAATAAGTAAATCCCCATTAGTCTTTTCAAAAACAGCTTTAGCCCAACTTTCATAAGCTAAATGAAAAAGATCTCTACTAGTTTGTACATGACCAAACTTTAATATATAGGTTGGATCCGCTGCACAGCTTCCTTCAATGGTTGAAACACTAATAAAAAGAACAGAGAGCATACTAACTATTGTTAGAGTAAGACAAATCCTTTTTTTCATTTTTTATATCCTCCATTATATAATATACTTTTTTTAGATCTCTATGATACTCATTTCTCATTTATTTATTAAGTTTTAGATCCCATCATCTATTTAATATTTGTATAATTTAGACTATTCTAATAATTTTTTTAAATATCACCTCCTAATTTTTAGAACTATTTCTTCTTCGCATTTATTTCTGATAGTTAATTTATTTATTAGTGAAAAATAAAATACCTCCTTTCTAATAAAATAAGGTTCTATTTAATACCAACCATAATCAGCCAATGCTTCTTTTATAGCAATAATATTTTCTGGTTTACAATAGATAGGTAGAGAGTTGGAAGAACTCAAAATGAATCCACCTCCTGGAGCAAGCAGTTGAAGTTTTTCTTTTGTTTCCTCGTAAACCTCTTCTGGTGTTCCAGCAGCCAGGGTATTCATACTTATATTTCCCATTATTTTTACTTTATCCCCATATTGCTTTTTTAGCTCGATAATATCCATAGCTTCCGGTTCAATATTGGAAACCACATCGACTCCAATTTCAATAAGTCGGTCCATTATAGCTAGAAAATTCCCATCGCTGTGAAAAATAAATGGTAATCCACTCGTTTCTTTTACAAGCTTATGCGCGGGAAATAGATATTTTTCAAGAATTAGAGGGGAAAATAATAAACCATTTTTATAAGCAATATCATCGGTTACTCTAATCGCATCGAACTTGAATTGCTTTAGATTTTCAACTAGCTCCAAGGTCCAATCTCTCATTCTGTAATAAAGATCATCTATCAATCCGGGGTCATCTACCAGTGCATACGAAAATCCGTCAAACCCAAGACTTAAATAAGTATTCATAAAGCCACTTCTTGTACTCAAAATAAGAGCGTACTTATCACCATATTTTTTAGAAAGGATTTCTGCTTCATACAGAATATCTTCCGACCCAGGGTTAGGAAGAATAATTTCATCTAAGTCTTTCCTGGATTTAATCAGTCCTTTACCGTACATTTCAATGCCATTTTTTTTCAGTATCTCACAGTAGACTGGCGCAGTAACCCTGAATTCAAAGGCGTCCATTCCTAAATAATCTAATATCTCTGGAAAATTTCTTATATATTTATATTGGTGTTTAAACTGTTTTTTTAAGATCTGATTAGGAAGATCATTATTCATGAAATGGTCTACCCAGGGTACTCGATCAGGTATTTCATCGTGTAATACTTTATTCAATCTTTGTTTTGAGCTCAATCGATAAGATGAATGAGACATTTCTAAACTCCTTTTGTAGATAATACGATTTACTTTTTGACTTTGATAGTTTTTTCATATGAATAAATAATATTACATTAAAAGATTAGGAAGCCAGGTGACAACCGCCGGAAAAAATACCATTGTTAGAGTAGCAATAATTAAAGCTAACCAGAACCAACCCATTGCTCTTACAAATTGAGAGATAGATATTCCCGCTATATCACAGACAATGTACATAGAAAGACCTACAGGTGGAGTCAGCAAGCCCACCATCAAGGTCAATGCAGTGATAACTCCAAATTGAATCAGATTAATTCCTACACTATTTACTAGAGGCATTAACATTGGAACAAAAATAATAATAGCAGCAGATGCATTAATGAAACAACCAATGATCAGATAGGCAACTATCAGTAATAATAAAATCACTATTGGATTGGTAGAAATTTTAGTGACAATATCAACTAAAATAAGAGCAATTCTTTCACGGGATAGAACCCAGGCTAGAGCATAAGCACTTCCTACAATGCACATTATGCGAGCTGTTTCTATACCAGTTTTAACCAGCATGTTAAAGAGTACCGAAATGTTACTCTCTTTGTAAACAAAGGTAGAAATAATAAAGGCATAAAAAACTGCTACCACACCTGCCTCAGTTGGTGTAAATATCCCTCCCAGAATCCCATACAGAATGACCACAGGAGTGGTTAGAGCAGGAAATGCCTCCTTAAAAGAGCTCCAGAGCTCTGCCCATTTCGCCTTCTCACTACGTGGATAATTCCTTTTCTTTGATAAAATATAGGATACAATTGACATATATATAGCCATCAAGATACCAGGTATAACTCCACCGATGAATAGTTTTCCAATAGAAATACCGGCTACAGAACCAATCAAAACCATTGGAATACTAGGTGGAAATATAGGACCAATTGTGGCTGAAGCACCGGTCACCGCAGCTGAAAACTCGGCATCATAACCTTCATCTTTCATCGCTTTAATTAAAACACTACCGATTCCACTGACATCTGACAGGGCTGATCCAGACATTCCCGAGAAAATCAAACTGGACAAAATGTTAACTTGTGCTGTTCCACCACTAACATGTCCAACCAATGCCTTAGTGAACTTAAAAATTCTCATAGTCAAACCCATACTATTCATAATATGCGCTGCTAACATATAAAGAGGGACAGCCATCAATTCATATGATTCAACCCCTACCACCATTCTTAAAGGTACCATGGTATTAGGAAGAATTGGGTTGAAAACAAAATATGAAAATGCAGCCATACCCATAGTAAATGCAACCGGAATTCCAATTAAAAATCCAATAAGCATTATTCCAAAGACAATTACTAACGACATTCTTACTTACCTCTAATCTTTTGTAAAAAATTATCTATCATAAATAAAAATATCAAAGTAAAGGATATCGGTAATGATAGAAACATCAAACTCCTGGATATATACACAGAAGTTGCATATTGATTGGAATAAGCTTTTACTACTGGTATAGAATAGTAGAAAATCACAGCCAGAAACAAAGCAACAATAACATCAACGAAAATCTCTAAAACTTTTTTTATCTTTTCTGGCAGTATAAAGTCAAGCAGTTTTACAATAATAAGGTTTTTCCTCTTATATAATAGTGCTGCTCCCAGATAAGTAATCCAGATAAATACCCATACGGACATTTCTCCTGCCCAGTATATCGATCCTCGAAATATATAACGAGTAGCAACTTGAGCTATAAGCAATAAGACCATTACCCCTGTTAACAGACCAATAATTTTTTCTAAAAAATTTTCTAATATATCACCCATATAATGACTCCTTAGAGGGTATTCTTTCTCAAACCTTTTTCCAATTTTTATGAAATATGGAATTATCTATATTTAACGCCTAATAAAGATAATAATTTCCATAAAAAAAGTATTTTCTAACTCCAAGTTGTAAGATGGTTAATTTTATAACTTAGCCAGTGCTAATTCAAAAACCATATAGAAGCTAACAAAAGTCCGAGCATATCTAATATTTACCTGGGAAATAAGGTTAGCATCAACCACATTTCCCAGGTATTCTTTCTATATTTCTTAGGAAAGCTTGATTTTAACCTCTAATTTTAGCAAGCTCAGCCTTAAGTTCTTCATAGAATCCAGGAGCCCAGGTATCGGCAAACTCATCCGGAATATCTTTTAAAGCTTCTTTAAAGGAATCCTGATCAACCTCAATAAACTCCATACCTTTTTCTTCTAGTTTTTGTCTCCATATATCTTCATTAGCTTGTTGTAATTCATTATGGAATTTGGCTGTTTCTTCAGCAGCCTCCAGCACTGCTTTCTGCAATTCTTCGTCCAGTCTCTGAAAGAATTTCTCGCTCATCACATAGGTGAAAAAAGAACGTTGATGAGCAGTTAAATTAACATATTTCTGTACTTCATAAAAAGCAATAGAATAGATATAATCTAGGGGATTTTCCTGTGCTTCTACAATACCCTGTTTCAAGGCAGTATATAGCTCGCCTAAGGCAATTGCTTCTGGGAAAGCGCCCAATTTTTCCCAGCTCTTTACATAAATTGGTTGTAGTGGAATTCTAATTTTTAAACCTTTTACCTCTTCGGCTGTCATAATGGGACGGTTTGAGGTTAAATGACGTGGACCTCTTAGCCCGATACCGAGCATTCTAATGCCTTTATTCTTTAACATTGCTTCCCCAACTCTCTCACCAATCGGACCATTCATAATCTGTAAAACTTCGTCTCTATTTTCAAAGATATAATAGGCACTCCATATATTATATTCAGGAGCGGCTTGTTGATGAATAGTTGTCCCCATAATAGCCATATCAACAGTACCTAATTCCAGAGAGGTAACTATGTCTACTTCTTTACCTAGCTGCTCACAACAAAATAATTCTACTTTTATAGCTCCATTCGTTTTCGCTTCTAATAATTCTTTGAACTTCTTGGCAGAAATATCGTCTTCACCACCTTCTGATCCACCATAAGAAAGACTCATTGTAATCTGTTCTGCCATCACAATTCCACTTATAAATATCATTGCTAAAACAAGCATAATTAATAGAAATAAATATTTTTTCATTTTTTTCTCCTTTAATTTTTAAATTCAATTGGTGAAACGTATATATTTATAATCACCTATTATCTATTATAACTATAACTTCTCCCTCCTTTCACGATAGTATCTAAACTTAAGTGCTTGAATAATTAGATTTTATATTATTACTCTTATTTTTGAAAACTCAATATCTTCATTAGCACCTATTATATTAATATTCCATATTATTTATTCTTACTTTAATATTCAAAAAAAATCAGTCGCTAAAAATCTACATTCTAATAACGGAATCTGAATTTTTGCTTCCTGGTTAAACAACATTATAGATTGTTATTTCGGACCATCTTGTGAAAAATCATACTGAATAATAAAAGAACATACTCTAATTTTATCTTTCCTTTAGAGAATGATATTTATTCTTTTAGCATATCCTCTTCTACTCCAGCTAAATGGAAATACATTGTCTTACGAGCAGCCTTATCATCTTTATTTTTAATAGCTTCTAATATGGCAGTATGTTCCTTAAGGTACTTTTGAGGATAACCAGGTAAACTCCAGGTTTTTTCTTTCATATTGACCCATAATCTTTCTTTTAACAGGTCACTTATATTGAGCATCATAGAAAATAATAAATTATTATGAGCAGCCTGAGCAATACTAATATGAAATTCCCGGTCCATTTCCATCATCTTAGGAATGTTACCCAGTGCTTCTCTCATTTTATTCAATGCTGTCTCAATAGCAGAGATATCCTCTAGAGTACCTTTTTGACTGGCCAGACCCGCGATTTCCACTTCCAGAACTTTCCGGGCTTCTAATAGCTCAAAAGGACTTTCTTCTTCTTCCAGCTCGCTGATTTCCTTTTCGTTGAAAGCTGAAAATGAGCCATTAGATTTTATAAAATTCCCTTTCCCTACTCTTCTTTCAGTAATACCTAATATTTCCAGGGCACTCATAGCTTCTCTCACTGAAGGGCGGGAGGTTCCAAATTGTTCAGCCAGTTCTTGCTCCGAGGGAAGCCTATCACCTGGTTTAAGTTTACCTTCTTTAATAAGCTCTCTAATTTGTTCTACAATTTTGACATATACTTTCTGGGTTTTAATTTTATTAAATATTTTTATTTTAATGCTCCTATGCTCTATAATTATAAATAATTATAATATTTAGAATTGGGAATAATAAGTAATATTATTTATATTTTTAAATTGTAAGACATTTTATATTATTTATATTATCAACCATAACTAAATTTGTCAAATTTTTTTATTTTTTATTTCAAGTTTTTAGTTTTTAGAGGTTTGTTTTAATCTTCTGAAGCCTATATAAATTAAATAATAGTAGTCATGATAATATAGAAATAACAAGATAATCAAGGGGAATTCTTCCCCTTGAAAACCCCTGAATCAAAATCAAAATATATTGTTCCTTATTGAAGAAATGATACTTACCTGTCTTCGTGCGTACACGCACAGGCAGATATTATCTTGTAGTATCTAAATTATTGAAATTCCTATACTGCAAGATATTCAATGAGCATTCTTCCCCTTGACAACCTCTGAAATTAAAATGTAAATCTACATTGATATTTAGTAATAGTAATCTCTCCTCTCTCTCTAAGGGAGAGTTTTAAAATATATTGAAAACTCCTAAATTTTACTAATACTATTTGGAATGGAATACTAAAGGTGAAAGGAGTGTTTGCTCAAATTTTTCTTTTGTTTTATTCAGTCGTTCAATTTGCTGTTCCAATTCTCTAACCAAAAGAACAGGGATATTGGTTGCTGCAAAAACCACCTTCATTCTATCCATTTTAGCCAGGTATTTATCCACCCTCAATGAAAATTGGGCTACATATTCCTCCTGAGAATAGTCTTTATTGAGCTCTCTCTTAAACAAATATTTTAAATCCTCATAAAATGGTATTTTACCAACCGGTGTTTCTACTGCCTCCCATTCATCATGGACTCTGCCTTCAGCCCAGATTATCCAAACCTTTTTATCCATTTTATCATTGAGAAACAAACCTTGCTCATTTTTAAGAAAGTAATTGGTTGCAAAAATCTTAGGAGCCCTTGTTAATCCTTTTTGAAAAGAAAGGTAATTCTCCAGGTAAATAGCGAAAGGAACAGAAATAAAATCGAGATTAGCCATGGGATCATGTCGGCGAACTCCTTGCTTACCCAGGGTAGCAGCGGTTGTCTCCGATTCAAGAGTTGCCCCCAGAAAGACACCATGCTCCCAACTGAGCGATTCTACTACAGGTAAAGTAGTATCTGAATCTCTTCCTCCGTAAAGAAAACCATCGACGGGGACTCCTTTTGGATTTTCTGCCTCCGGGTCAATATTCTTTAGTTCAGCCAAACGGATGGTGTATCGGGCATTTTTATGTGCTGGATCAATAAGGTTTCCCTCTTTATCCCTTTTGCCCTGATACCACTTACCACTGTAATTAATACCTTCTTGGGGAAGATCTCTGCCCATTCCCAGCCAATAAGGAATTCCATCTTTTACCAGTACATTAGAAAAGATAATCTCACGAGGACTAGTTAAGGCTTGATATATTACTGGATCATCTTTAGGATTAACATCGGTAATAATACCAAAAATACCCTTTTCCACATTTACTGCTTTCACCTCACCATTAATCTTCTTAAGATAGGCAATGTCATCACCTACAATAGTCTGCCCCGGTAACATAGCAGTACTGGTCTTGCCGCAAGCACTGGGAAAAGCACCGGTAAAATAAGTAGTTCTATTCTTTTTACCGTGAACACCCATAATAAACATATGTTCTGCCAGCCAACCTTCCTGATGTGCCTTCTGAATAGCCAAACGAAAGGCTAGCTTTTTTAGTCCTACAGAATTACCGGCATACTGATAATTTACTGAATAGACACAGTTTTCTTCTAAATCAATGTAAACTCTTCTTTTATCAAGATCAACACTAACATTATCCTTCAATCTACCAGCAGAATGCAGAAAATAAAAAAATTGATTAGTCCCTTTTAATTCTTTAAATCCTTCATAATTATGGCGATAAAGTATCTCTTCACTATGGGCAACATAGGCTGAGTCGGTAATTTGTAAAGCAGGAATGGAAAACGAGGAGTTAGTGGGCCCCAGGGAAAAGAATAGTATTAGCATTTCCTTACCCTTCATACTTCCCTGGAAATATGATTTAATTTCGGTCAAACCTTCCTCTTTATCTATAGAATTAACAGCAATACCCCAATCTACCTTATGAGATAAGAGGTAACGAGTATTACCCTTGTCTCTGCCCTGGTCATAATAGCCATCAAAATGGACAGTATGACCGGGCAATTTTAGTTCTTCTTCTTCTTTGTTTTTTAAGGCTAATTCTCTAAGGTATTGAATTTCTGTTGGGTCATCGGTAATGACAGTTACTTTTTCTGGTTGACAAAGTTCAATTGCCTCCTTAACACGCTTTATAATATAGGAATTATTTAGGACTTCTAACTTTTTTTTATAACTTTGTTCCATATCTATAACATGGGCTCCTTTCTTTTTGTGTAAATAATTTTCCCCTCTCCTAAAATGTAGCTTTCTGAAATTTCCCAGCTGGATACCCTAACAATTTTTCGGCAATTCTGGCAAACAATTCCGGGTTACCACTGATAAAAAAAGAATCCAGCCCAGATTGGTAAGTATTATTGAGATGTAATTTTTGAAACCAATCTCGGGCTTCTCTTACCGTAGCTTCTGAGGGATCAACCAGCCTAACTTTCTGGTCTATATCTTTTTTAATATATTTTTGTAAAAAAGGATAGTGGGTGCATCCCCAGATAAGGGTATCAATATCATTTTCGATTATTGGTTTTACACATTCTCTTAAAAGCATTGTAATTTTTTTCTCATTGTGCAAAGCCTGCTCTTCCATCTCTCTAATAATTTGATTGCTACAAGCATTGCTACAGGTTACAATAGAGGGGTCCATTTCTCTAATTGCTTTTTCATAACTTTGTCTACGGATAGTGACCTGTGTGCCGATAATACCAATTCGCTTATTTCTGGTTTGCTTTACCGCCTCTCGGGCACCAGGATTAATTACTCCTATAATAGGAAGAGCATACTTCTGACTGACCTTATCTAAGGCTACTGCAGTAGCGGTATTGCAGGCTATAATAATCATTTTAACATTCTGCTGGAGTAGAAAGTCGATAATGGAAAGGACATAAGCAAGAATCTCCTCATCATTCTTTTCGCCATAAGGGGCATGCGCGGTATCTCCACAATAGATAATCTGCTCTTGAGGTAACTGCTTCTTTAATTCCTTAAATACACTGAGACCACCCAAGCCAGAATCCAATAAACCTATCGCTTTTTCTTCTTCTTTCATTTGCAATTTACCAACACATTGAACTAAAACTATTTTTACATTCTTTCTAATCTTCCAATTTCCTCTTTTATTTCTTCAATTACTTCAGAATTATAAATTTTCTTTTTCTCACCATCTTTTACCGAAATTATGAAAAATACTTTTCCACCATATTTAGCAGTAAACTTTTTATGAGTTTCCTCTTGATTTTTCCTTTCTTTAATAATTTGAGTTATAAAGGCATATCCTCCTGGCTTAATTTGTAATCCCAAATACTTATCTTTAATTCTAATGAAAAAATCTACATTAAATAATCTATCCCACTCATCTGGCGCTGGTTCTATTTTAACTCCTAAAATATCTTGCAATTGTTCATAGATTGTTTTCTTTTCAGTGACATAACCTTCAAAGGTTCTATTAATTACCAGATTAATAACATAATTTATACAATCCCCTTCAGTAATATCATCAATTTCAGCTCTCAAAACCTTTGTTACTTTAACATACAATTTTTTACCAATTTCAATTAAATGTTCCTTCGGGTAAACATTTTTAAAATAATATTCCTTCCAATCACTTACTGTTTTAGGAGAACATTTTCTTATTTCATCAGAAACAGCTCCAACCATCTTTTTCTTCTGAAGTCCCCAACGATTTATTGCGTTATTTAAAATCCATTCTTTAGCCATAATTTTATTGCTTTAATTTTATAAATTTATCTTTATAGATATAATCTAGATCAGAATCAACTTCTACCAATCCATTTTTTATCAAGTGAGCATTGATAAAAGTTTTATTTTTTAAAAAAAGATATACCAACAAATTTCCCTCGCTATCATATTTTATATTATCAAATTTTAAGAACACCTTTTGGTTTTTTAGTTTAGATTTTAAAAAATCCATTGCATTGTCAAAATATTTTTCTTTGCTTTTTATACCGATTAACCTTATTTTTATATTATTACTTAAAATCAATTCCTCGGGACTAATAATTTTTTTTATTGAAAAACATTCCTGTCCACTTGATTTTGAAAAATCGATTTTAGAACCAAACTTTAGTTTCCTTGGGTCGATCTTCTTATCAAACTTTATGGGATCTTTAAATTGATAAGATAATTTTTTGATTTCTGAATTCCAATTTATGCTGAATGGTTTTTGTCTAACAACTTCAAAAATTGCACTTTGGAAAAGCTCTCTCTTGTTAATTCCAACTTTCTCTTTAATAATTGATAAAAATTTTTCATTTATTTCATAGCCAATCGAATTCCTATTTAGGTTCTTAGCAGCTAAAATTGTTGTTCCACTACCTAAAAAGGGATCTAAAATAGTATCTTCAATAAAACTGAACATTTTAATAAGTCTTTTTGGTAGTTCTTCCGGAAACATGGCCAAATGTTCTATTTGTTTTTCTCCATTAAAATTCCAATGACCAGAGAAATATTCGTTCCATTCTTCTTTGGAGAGTTTTGATTTTTCTTTTAGTTCTCTTAAAACCTTCGGTGGGATACCGCTCTTTTTAAAAATTAATATAAATTCATAATCAATTTTTATAATCCCATTTCTCGGGTAAGGAAAGCTACCCATTACTGTTGCACCACCAGTAGTATTCATAGTTGTAGGTTTTTGCCAGATAATAGCTCCCATATAGTCAAAACCAATGTTTTCACAAAATTTTATAATCTCAGTTCTAATTGGAATAATTTTATATCTTCCATAGTAAACTGAACGAGCAAATTGATCACCTATATTTACGCATAATCTACAACCATTATGTAATACCCGGTAACATTCATTCCATACTAAATTTAAATTATTAATATATTGCTCATAAGAGTCATTAAAACCAATCTGATTTTCTATACCATAATCTTTCAATTGCCAATAAGGAGGGGAGGTAATAATAAGATGAACAGAATTGTCAGCAATCTCTTTCATTTGGCGTGAATCACCAATTAATGGCGGAGGGACTGGGATTCGAACCCAGACAGCTTACGCCTACACCGGTTTTCAAGACCGGCTCCTTGCCATTCGGACATCCCTCCGTATAAAGACAATAAGATAATCAGGGGAGGTATCCCCTGAAACCCCTCCAAGAGAATACAATTCAAGAAAATTCTATCTTGTTTTACCAACAAGATATTCAAGGGGAATCCTTCCCCTTGAGAACTCCTGAATAAATTAAATCAAGTTATAATACTTACAAATCAATTTAATATTTTGTCTTTTATTTCTTATCTTTGTCTTTTTTAAATATTATCGAAATTTCATAGAAATTCCGATATTCAGGGGAGGTATCCCCTGAAACCCCTCCAAGAGAATACAATTCAAGAAAATTCTATCTTGTTTTACCAACAAGATATTCAAGGGGAATTCTTCCCCTGAGAACCCCTTAAATTAACTTTAAGGTAATAGTTATCACCCTCACCTTTCCTCTCCCTTCTAAGGGAGAGGAATTGAGTGCTACCATTATTATATTCTCTAATTTAAGAAAGAATATTTTATAGTATCCTAATTTATTTTCAATTCTGATACTAAAAAATAATAAGTTTAGCAATAAAATTCTACCTTAAGTAGAAATTTTTTGCAATCCATCCAGATAGGGCCGCAGGGCATCAGGAATAGTAATAGAACCATCTCTTTCCTGGAAATTTTCTAAAATAGCCACCATGGTTCTTCCTACTGCTACTCCAGAACCATTTAAGGTGTGAGCAAAGTATACTTTTCCGGAGTCTTCTGTTCGATAACGTATATTGGCACGACGTGCTTGAAAATCAGTACAATTACTGCAGGAGGATATCTCCCGATATTTTCCTTGTGATGGTAACCATACTTCCAGGTCATAGGTCTTCGCAGCAGAAAAACCGATATCTCCAGTAGAAAGAACAACAACCCGATAGGGAAGTTCTAATCTCTTAAGGATAACCTCTGCATCTTGAGTCAATTTTTCTAGCTCCGAATAAGAGTCTTCTGGCTTACAAATTTTCACTAATTCTACTTTGTTAAATTGATGCTGCCTTATTAAGCCTCTGACATCCTTACCGTATGAGCCGGCTTCTCTTCGAAAACAGGCAGTATAGGCAGTATAGTAAAGAGGCAAATCTACCTCTGACAATATTTCACTCTGATGAAGATTGGTTAATGGTACTTCGGCAGTTGGAATAAGATATAAATCATCATTAGATTTAAATAATTCATTTTCAAATTTTGGTAACTGACCAGTACCAGTCATGGTAGTAGCATTGACTAAAAAAGGA
>LDZU01006145.1_pt1 | contig 29736 bp, 29 predicted proteins | sample 615531 | NCBI WGS metagenome assembly LDZU01 (sample SAMN03408293, study PRJNA278302) | terrestrial metagenome | isolation source: oil reservoir sample SB2 | place: USA: Alaska, North Slope, Schrader Bluff formation | collected 2011-09 | reverse complement strand
CTTCCTCTTCTTCTCCTCTCCCTCGAAGGGAGAGGGTTAGGGTGAGGGTGTCAGAATATATTGTTCCTTATTTCAGAAAGAGTATCTTGTAGTATCGAACTTTTTTGAAATTCCGATACTAAAATCTATCCATATTTATATCTTTTTCACCATGCTAAAAAGAGCAGGATAACCTGCTCTTTTTTTTATTATTTATATTTTCAAAATATGGTGGCGCAAGGGGGAATTGAACCCCCGTTTGCTGATTGAGAGCCAGCTGAATTAACCACTATTCGATTGCGCCAACTTATATTTTATATGGCTGAGGGAGGTGGGGTCGAACCACCGCTCCCAGATCCAGAGTCTGGTGTCCTACCACTAGACGATCCCTCAACATTCCCTTTTTTAATAAAAACATTATTATTATTTTACAACATATTTCTAATCGGTCAAACAATTATGATAAAAAGTGAAATATTTTTCCTGAATTATATATTTTTTTTCTCTTTATCCGCTAATTTCTTTATTACTCTCTCCAGACGAATTATACTTTTCTCTTTTCCCAGTACCTCCATTATGGCAAATAGACTGGGACCTACTGTTTTACCAGAAAGCGCAACTCTTACCGGATGAATAATCTGTTTTCCCTTTAAACTAAGCTCTTCTGCTATTTCCCTTACTACTTTCTCGATATTTTCTTCATTCCAATTCTCAATCCATTTAAGTCTTTTTACCAGCTGAAATAAGATGCTTCTCATCTCATCCTGTTCCAATATCTGGACTGCCTTCTCTTCTATAGTAAAATCTTCGGTAAAAAAATAGTCTCCATATTCTAAGAATTGTCTAAAATTTCTCACTCTACTTTTCATAAGTGACACTACTTTCTTTAACCAGTTAGTTTTTTCACTGCTTAAAGGTGTATCTTGAAAGCCTACTTCCTTTAAATAAGGAAACAACATTTCCATATACTTCTCATCGGACATCTTTTTTAAGTATTCGTAATTAAACCAATTGAGTTTCTCCATACTGAAAATAGCTGAATGTCCGGATATTTTTTCTAAAGTAAAATGCTTTACTAATTCATCAATACTAAAAATTTCCTGATTGCTTCCTGAAGACCAACCCAAATGAGCAATATAATTAACTACCGCTTCCGGTAGAAACCCCATTCTTTGATATTCTATAACCGAGGTAGCCCCGTGTCGCTTACTTAATCTGGTATTATCAGGGCCCATAATCATGGGAATATGGGCAAAATCTGGTATAGTTGCTCCCAAAGCTTGATAAATAACAATCTGTTTGGGGGTATTGGAGATATGGTCATCTCCACGCATAACTAGCGAAATTTTCATTAAAATATCATCAACTACAACGGCAAAATTATAGGTAGGAATCCCGTCAGATTTTACTATCACAAAATCACTGAGTAGTTGGCAATCAAAATTCATTTCGCCTTTTATTAAATCATGTACTATTATTCTTCTATCTGGCATCTTTAAACGAATTGCCGGTTTTCTTCCCTCTTTTTCGAAATCTTTTTTTTCAGCCTCACTTAAATTAAGACATCGACGGTCGTAAATAGCTGGTTTGCCTTCCATTAATTGCTTTTTACGTCTTACTGCCAGCTCTTCTGTACTACAATAACAATAATAAGCTTCCTTACTTGCTAATAACTTATCAGCATATTGTTTATAGAAGTTAAGTCTTTGCATCTGAAAGTAAGGACCATACGGCCCACCCTTTTCTGGGCCTTCATCCCAATCTAGACCAAGCCATCTCAAGCCATCTAAGATGGCATCTACTGCTTCTGGAGTAGACCTCATGGTATCTGTATCTTCAATCCTTAAAACAAAGGTACCACCATAATGCCTGGAATAGAGCCAATTAAATAACGCCGTTCTCGCTCCGCCAATATGTAAATATCCTGTCGGGCTGGGAGCAAATCTAACCCGTATATTTGAGTTTTTAATTCCCATTCTTCCTCCCAAGTGGATTTTATTTCACCTGATTTTACCAGTAAATAATTCACCCAGATAACTGGTGATATCAAGAACTTCTAAATTCTAAAAGAGTCTTAACTATTTAGCTACTTATTCCTATTTTCTTTTTTCCTTCTTATTCTTATCTATCTTTTCATTTATACTACATACAATTTTTCTATTCCAGTAATTCTTTTAATGGCACAATTTCTATGCCTTCTGACTGCAATATCAAATCAGCTTCAATTAGCATATCAATAGTATTACAATAAGGATGTCCAATAGCAATGGCACTTCCATATTTTAAGGCATATTCTTTCAAAATTTTTATCTGGTTACGAATATAGTCAACATCCTGCTCGTTATCTAAAAAAACAGTACGCTGAGCAGTCTTAATGCCCATTTCCTTACTTAGCTGATAACCAACCGAATCTGGACTGGTCATACTATCAATAAAAAACAAATTTTTTTCTTTTATTTCGCTTAATATAATTTTCATAATATCTCTATTTTCTGTTATCTTGGAACCCATATGATTATTTACACCACTTATATAGGGGATATCCAGCCAATCAGCTAAAAACTTATTCCTAATTTCTTGCTCCCTCATGGTGGAAAAAATGGCACCTCTACCAGGTTCAACATTTGAATTATGAGGTTCCATGGGCAAATGTAATAATACAGTTATCCCCTTTTCCTTCGCCAGCTGGGCAACATATTGAGAATAAGGTAAAAAAGGTAATACTGAGACAGTGACCGGAAAATTCAAATTCATAATAAGGTCAGCCATTTCTTTCTGATAACCCATATCATCGATTATAATGGCTACTTTGACTTTTCCTTCTTCTTTTTTTCTTTCCTCAACATATTGATTAAATAATTGTAATTCTTTATTTTTCTGTTCAATAAGGTCATACAAAAATATAATTCTTTCTTTCTCTACTACCTGTTCATCTTTTACTAATATAGATTCTTCCACAGACTTGTTGTTTGTTATAGTGGAACTTTCATTTTGATACTCGTTCCCATTCCAGGTTATAAATATTCCTATTAATAATAATAAGATAATAGAAAGTAAGATAGAATAACCATAATTCCAAAATTTTTGGCTCATCACTATCTCTCATCTTTCTCATCTACTGAGCTTTTATTCTTTCTTCCAGTAATATATTAATTGCCGCTTCTAATTGTATATCATCTTCCCGTTCTTCTTCAATGGGAATAATAATATCCGGTTTGATACCTATATTATTAATAATTCTTCCCTTGGGAGTATAATATTCAGAGGTAGAAATAGTTAAGGCAGAACCATTGGATAAAGGATAAACTTGTTGTACCAATCCCTTTCCAAAAGATTGTTCCCCCACGATAATACCACGACCGTAATCCTGAATTGCTCCTGCTACAATTTCTGAAGCACTGGCACTTCCCTTATTAATTAATACCACCAATGGCCAATCTGGATATTTATTGCCATAAGATTTATACCTCCTGGTTAAGTCATTCCTACCCTTAATCTGGACAATATCGCCTTCTTTTATAAACTGGCTGGCTATTTCTATGGCTGATTCTAATAGACCACCAGGATTATTTCTCAAGTCCACTACTATTCCCTCTAACGGTATTTCCTTAAAATTATTTAAAACTTCCTTTAATTCTGGTGCAGTATTAGCATTAAAAGTAGAAATTCGAATATAGCCAATTTGCCCTTCCTCTAATAGTTTTTCTTTAACTGCCTCTACGGTAATAGTATCTCTTATGATAGTAAACTCTAATAAATCGTCTATATTCTCTCTTTTAATGGTAAGAGTAACAGGCGTCCCTTTTTCTCCCCGTAAAATATTAACTGCCTCATCTAAAGTAATACCTTTGGTTGATTCTCCATCAATTTCCATAATCTTGTCATTTGCCTTAATACCAACCTGATAAGCAGGAGTATCCTCAATAGGAGAAATTACGGTCAACTGTTCCTCTACAATGGTTACTATAATACCTAACCCATCAAAATGACCCATAAAGATATTCTCTTGTTCACGTTGAAAACTTATTGGGTCAAGGTATCGTGAATAGGGATCATCTAATTCTAATAGCATCCCCTTAATAGCCCCTTCTACTAACTTATTTATTGCCACATCTTTTTCAATATACTCGCTTCTAACAATACTTAAGGCTTCTAAAAAAGGTTCCAAATCATTTAAAATATTACTATTTTGAGTTTCTGCTATATTGCTATTTAGATGAGCTATAAAAAATAGACTACCTATAATAATTCCAACAATAATAATATTTTTTAGTTGTTTTTTCATATTCTTAACCCCTAATTCTTATTAATTACAGTAAAAGTAAATACAAAAATCAAGATATTCAACGGGAATACTTCCCCTTGAGAACCCCTAAATCAAAATAAAAATATATTGTTCCTTATTGCAGAAATAATACTTACCCGTCTGCATGCATACACGCACAGGCAGATATTGTTTTATAGTATCGAAATTATTGAAATTCCGATACTATAAATACAAAAATAAACATATTACCTTATAGCCAATCGAAAGGATTTACTGGTTTTCCTTCTACCCGAACCTCAAAATGAAGTCTTGGAGTGGAAACGCCTCCACTGGTACCAACCTGGCCAATAATTTGTCCTTTAGATACCTGTTCATTCAATTTGACCAGCACTTTAGACAGGTGGGCATATAAAGTAACTACATTCCCACCATGATCTAAAATTATTATATCTCCATAACCTTTAACATTACCTATATAAATAACGGTCCCAAAACTGGCAGCACGAATAGGTTCACCAAAGGAAGCACTTATATCGATACCAGAATTAAATACATAAGTATTTAAATCTGGTTGTTTCTGCTGGCCATAATTAGAAATTACTGAACCTTTTACAGGAAGTTGAAAAATTCCCTTTTTAGGCTGTAAAATAACTTCTTTTCTGTTAGTTTCCGTCTTTCCTGGTTGTTGGGCTAATTTTTGATTTTGGGCAACCTTTTCTCTTTCCTGATAAGCTATCTCAATAATCTCTTTAATTTCTACTGAAGATTTTTCTAATTCTTTCAGGACTGCTAATTGTGCTTTTCTTTCTTCTTCAATTTTAGTCAGATACTTATTTTTGGCATCTAAGGATATTTCGATATTCTCTTTTTCTTTTGCTATTTCTATCTCCAGCATCCTGGTAATTTCTTTTTTGTTATAAAGGCTTTCCCTTTGCTTTTTTACCAGTTCAACCTGCTCACTGACCTGTTTTACAATATCAGCATCATTTACCAATATCTGCTCTAAGTAACGACATCGATTTAAAAACTGAGAAAAATCTTTACTGTTTATCAAAACAGCCAGAAAGTTAATATTATTATATCGGTAGAAATTTTTCAACCTATTTTCAAAAATTATCAATTGCAAATCGAGTTTATTTTGTTCCACTTCTAATTCTTCTTCTAACTTGGCTATCTCTTTTAAAGTATTATCATAAGTTTTTTTTGCCGCCTGTAGTTCCTTTTCAGCGGTGGCAAGTAATTCCTCTATTTTTTGTAAAGACTTTTGGTAGTCTACCTCTTCCTGCTTTAATCGTTCTATTTCTTTCTGAATTTCTCGTTTACGTTGCTCTATTTCGTTTAATCTTTGTTGTTGTTGTTCGATATTAATATCTTGTTCAAGAGCAGTGCTGCCTACCATAAATATCATAATACTTAATATAATAGAAAGCAGGAAGATAATAGTTAAAAAATACTTTTTTACTTTTAGATCAATAATTCTTTTCATAACTCCTCATAACTAATTTTTCTTAAAGACAACATACTACCAAATACTCCGATAAATATACCCAGTAATACCAGAATTATATCTATTTTTATCATAAACTCCTGTTCTAAACTTAAAGAGAGAAAAGGAATAATTGTTTTAACTTGTTCTACATAATATAAATAGGCTCTTCCTAATATAAAAATTGCTATAAGGGAAGAAATCAGCCCTTTTAAAAATCCTTCTATAATAAAAGGCCATCGTATAAACCAGGCTGTCGCTCCTACTAAAGCCATAATTTCTATTTCCGGTTGCCGAGAATGAACACTTATCTTTATCACGCTAAACATAATAAGTATAGAGATAAAAAGTAACACTAAAATAATCCCCAAGCCAGTTCTTCGAATAAAATCAAATAGTAATATTAGATTCTTAGTTAACTTACCACCATAATTAACCTCTTCAATTTCACTATATTGGCTCAATTGAAAAGCTATTTCTTCAAGATACCTGGCATCAGTTACCATAATTTCTATAGAAGATGGGAGTGGGTTCTCCGGAATACCAGCTAATATTTCTTCATGTTCTTTCAAATCTTCTTTCAATTTTTGCAGGGCATCTTCCTTGGAAATATAATTAACCTCTTTTACTCCCGGTAACTCACTGGCATCTTGAACTAATTTCTTGATTACCTCCTCAGAAAGATCATCTTTCAAATAAGCAACGGCCATCAATTGTGATTCTATATTAGCAATAAATATATTAATATTTAAAGAGATAATTAAAAAAATCCCTACTATTACCAGGGTAGCAGTTAAACTAACTATAGTAGCTATACTCATGACCGTATTTTTTTTAGAACTAAGGAAGGCTTCTTTGATATAAAATAGAATATTTCTAAGCATTACTGGGAATAAATTCCTTTCTTTGTATCAGAAACAACTTCTCCCTGTTCTAATCTGATAACCCGCTTTTGTGCTTTATCTACCATTAATTTATCATGAGAAGCTACTACTACTGTAGTCCCCCAAACATTAATTTTGAATAATAATTTCATTATTTCCCAGGAAGTATCCGGATCTAAATTTCCAGTTGGTTCATCAGTTAATAATATTAGAGGATGACTTACTATGGCTCTAGCTATACATAGTTTTTGTTGTTCTCCACCAGAAAGCAGATGGGGATTAGTAGTTTTTTTATGAGAAAGACCAATGATATTTAATATTTCATTTACTTCCTTTTTAATAATAGCATTTTTAGCACCAATCACTTTTAAGCTAAATGCTACATTTTCAAATACATTTCGATCATAAAGAAGTTTAAAATCTTGAAATACAACGCCAATCTCCCTTCTTAAATAAGGAATTAAGGAGGGTTTCAATCTAGATAAATTTACACCATCAACAATCACCTGTCCTTTGGTCGGCAGTATCCCTCGATAAATCAATTTTAGGAAGGTTGTTTTACCAGCACCAGTTGGCCCTACTAAAAAAACAAATTCCCCTTTTTTAATATGAATATTAATATCCCACAAAGCATGTATTTTATTTGGAAAAGTCTTAAAAACATGAAACATTCGTATCAAGTATTTTTTTCTTCCTCCCTGATCCTGAAATATTTTTCCTCCATAAATTCCTTTAACATAGAACTGGCCATAATTGCCTTCTTTTGATATTGCTCTGTGGCTGAATTTAAAATAGATTTAATTTTTTCCTGGTTATCTCTAATATATTCTAACTTATTATTCACATTTTTTATAGTTAATTGATTTATATTTAACAATAATTCAGGAAGACCAATGGAGTAAATATAATTTCTTACTTTAGGGTCATAATCTATAGCTAAAAAATGTTTATTACTTATAGTAGCAAAAACAAGGGCATGAAACCGCATTCCAATTATCAAAGAGAGATGAGAAAAAAGAGACAACATTTGGGCAGGACTAATTTCTTCTTCCAAGTAGGTAACTGAAGGATGATCTATTTTTTTGATGATATCCTTAATTAAGGTTAAATCAATACCAATCTGAAATGGTATAAAAATTAGTTTTGCCTGAAACTTTTTTGCTAAAAAATCTACTATTTTTGCCAATTGAATAATTTTAGACTCATAGTTCTGTTCTATTTCCTTGCAATTTCTGAGTACTATACCAATAGTTATATTATCTGCATTATTTGTATCAATTAATGTTCCAGATTTAGAAGTTAATTGATACTTTTTTATTATTTCTTCCGGTAATTTTTCTTTTTTTAATAAAAAAGAAGAATCGGCACATACTGAAATCAATTCTTTTTTGATACCCAGTTCCTGTAAGAGCCTGCTAGACTTTTCATCTCTAACTATAATTAGATTTACTTTGTTTAAAACTAATTTAATTATTTTTTTATTAAAACGTTTTTTTACTGGCCCAACTCCCTGCGCATAGACAATAGTGGGAATCTTAAACAGATTAGCCAAAAAAATCAGACCCAAGTAATAACCTATACTGAATCCTCTCCCACTTACATCCTGTAATAAACCACCTCCACCACTTATAAAAACAGCTGTTTTTTTCATTTGAGCAATAATCAAAAAAGGGTTTAAACGATCTAGAGAATTAACTTGATATAGTTCTTTTGTTTTAAGAGGAGATTGAGAAAGAACAACTACGTTTTCCTTTGGTATATATCTTGATAAATCCTGAATCATGGCCATTAAAATGGCTTCATCTCCACAATTAGCAAATCCGAAATATCCCGAAATCATAATAGACTTTAGATTATTAATTTCTTTTTTCATGGAACCTTTTCCTGAAAAACTTAATTGCAAAATAAAAAATGGTAGCCAGGATAATACCGAATAATAATCCTAACCAATAGCCATGAAAGGTTCTTAATAAGGAAAAAGAAATTGGGGTATGAACATGACAAAAGGTATTGAGCACCGTTACTGGAGCGACTGTTCCCATAATGATAATTACATACTTCAAATAAGTTATCCCTAAATAATTCATAGCACCAGCCAGAGCAAGCAATGGGTAACCTATTAAAAATTCTTTACTTCTTGGTCTTGCTATTAAAATTTTTTCTAAATATAATCTCATCTTTTCTTCTATTGCTGGTACTGGCAAAAAGGAAAAATTACCAGAGCGAGAAATGTAGATTACTAAGAATACCAAAAATATAAAAACTAAAAGGGCATGTTCAAATAATATTGGTCTTTTCAATTCTTCCATAAGAGATGTCTTCTCTTTTTTTCCTTTCCACCATAAATAACAGGCCACCAAAAGTAAGGGCACAATATAGGAAATTTTTATACCGCTGAATAGTTGTATTGCTAAGATAAACTTATAATGAGTTAATAAAGCACCTATCAATAATCCACCAATTAAGGAGATAACCATTATCCTGGAAATACCAAAAATAATCCTTTTCACCATCTCTTTATACGGGTAAAAACCAGGAGATAAAGAATAAGATTCATTACTATCTAATGAAGATGAATAGGATTCACTGAAAAATTTTCTACTCTTAATTATAGCCAGTACCGGGAAAGTTAAGGCACTGGTCAGGGCAAGTACTTTTATTAGTAATATTCTGCCTGCCACAAAATTAATGGAGATAATTAAAAGGAAGCCAATTATAAACAACAAAAATATATATCGATCTGGAAAATAAAAAAATTCAAGTATTAAAATTATAAGGGCAGCAATAATTCCTATCCCTAGGATATAAATATAGGTCAATGGTAGCTGATAATCCGTAAATAAACTAGCCTTACCAGTAGAAAAGCCACTTCGAGACAATTCCCTTCTGATATTATTAATGTAGTTTAGATTTACTTCCACAAAATTTTCTTCTCTTACCTTTAAAAAAGGATGCAGGTAAAAAAGTCGAACATTTCTCTCTTGAGCAGCCCTGATCCACCGTTCGATGGCTTTAGCTGGTGTAATTTTTTCCATTTCCTCTTTAGTAATACTGTGCACCCTGACTGCCAGTTTACTACAGGCAGAAGCAATAGTAGCAATTCCTTTTTGAGAGGTAAATTCAATAATCCCAAAAGGATAATTATTCTCTTGTAAGAATTTTGCTGTTAGCGTAAGTTGTTCAGAAGATGGGTAACCAAGAACTTCCTCGTCATCAAATATGATCATAGAAATATTTTCTATTTGCTCTAATGCTAATATTTTTTGTTGAACAATTTCTGTGCTTACCCTCGCTGAATTTTTGGGACGCAAAATTATTTTAAAACCAAAATCCTCTACTTTTTTAATATCTTCTTCTGAGAATCCCAAACCTAATTTCATTAATTCTTCTTGATCACCGGTAATATTTAGACCATATCGACTATCCTCAAAAAGGTTCTCCTCAACTTGTTTCTGGCTAAGATAAGTTTGAAAAGAATCTTTCATTCTCTGAAAAAGAGAATAATCCTGAGTGATTAGCAGCAGATCCCCTGCTGAAATTGTACTGTTAGCTAAAAATAGATCTTCAGATAACCAGCTTAATTTTGTCATCTCATTAGTATCGAAGTAAGTTATTTTACCCTGGGTTAATAATGATTCAATGGTATCTTCGGAAATGGCAATACTGGTAATACCGCTTATTTTTAATTCAGGCAGTAATTCATTTTCATCAATACCAGCCTTTATTGCTAATTCTCTTACTTTATTTAAGCCTATTGCCATTTCAACTTGCCTGAAATCACTTTCCATTCTATTACGTTGAAATGCTATAAATATTGATAAAATAAAAGCAAAAAAGATAAAAAAAATAAGTACTTTTTTATAATTTAACTTCATTATTCCCCCCAATTTATCAAGATATTCAAGGGGAATTCTTCCCCTTGAGAACCCCTGAATCAAAATCAAGATATATTGTTCCTTATTGAAGAAATAATACTTAATATTATTTTGTAGTATCGAAATTATTGAAATTCCGATACTACAAAATAATTTACCCTACTCTCCTGACTACCTTTTCAGAAAAGCAATCTTAAAAGATAAATCATTTTAACATATCTGAAAATAATTGTAAAAAATGCACCTTTTTAAATATCAAGGTGCATTTTTTACACTTATTCTTTTTTTATTTAATATATCTTACTTTATTAATTATATTGGGTAACCTATTTCGTCATAATAATGTTGACCATTTAATACTTCTAATCCTATTCTATATCGAGTAGCTGCTTTCTTTTTTAAAAATTCTCTTGCTACCTGAGGAAACAAAGTATAAGATAAAACATCTTCCATATCCTGAGCCAGATACCCTATTTCTTTTTTTGCCGTCTCTATCATTGGTTCTAATCTATCAGCAGGTCTTTCTTGAATAATATCTTCTGGCTTAATTCCTGCTTTTTTAAAAAGCGTTTCCGATATTGCCGCGGGTGGACGACCATAATATCCCTTCAAGTAATTTTTTACTTCTTCTGAAATTATGCTGTATGGCTTACCAGATATAATATTAAATGTTGCCTGGGAACCTACAATCTGACTGGTTGGAGTAACTAAAGGTGGATATCCCATATCCTTTCTGACTTTTGGAATCTCTTCTATTATCTTTTCATATTTATCTTCCATATTTTGCTGACGTAATTGATAGGACAGATTAGATAACATTCCTCCCGGAATTTGATAGGTTAAAATTCTAGTATCCACATTATCGATATTTGATTCCATATCTTTATGCTTTGCTCTTACTTTTTTAAAATAAGTGGAAATTTCAAAAAGTAATTTTAGATCAAATCCTGGATCTTTTTCTCCACCTCTTAAAGTGGCTACAATTGGTTCCAGTGGTGGTTGAGAAGTTTGTAAAGCCAGAGAGGAAATAGCGGTATCAATTACATCAACTCCTGCTTCAATTGCCTTCAGGTATGACATAATTCCCATACCACTGGTAGAGTGAGTGTGCAACTGGAGTGGAACCGAAATAGCTTCTTTTATTTTTTTTACTAATACATAAGCATCATAGGGAGATATTAAACCGGCCATGTCTTTAATACAAATTGAATCTGCTCCCATTGCTTCCATTTCTTTAGCCATTTGCACAAAAAGTTCGGTATTATGAACGGGACTAATAGTATAACAGATAGCACCCTGGACCTGTGCTCCTTCTAATTTGGTTACCTCAAAAGCTTTTTCCATATTCCTGAGATCATTTAAGGCATCAAAAATTCGTAAAAGCATCTGTAATTTAGTATTAGGTAATTTTTTTCTTAATATTCTCAGTCTTTCCCAGGGGTCTTCATTTAAATAGCGCATACAACTATCAAAGGTTGCCCCTCCCCAAACTTCCATAGAATAGTATCCTACTATATCTAATAACTCGCAGGCAGGGACCATCTCCTCAGTAGTCATTCGCGTCGCTAATAGTGATTGGTGAGCATCTCGTAGAGTAGTATCAGTAATCTTGATTTTGTTTACCAGTTTAGACTGAATTTTCTGATTTGATTTATTTATCTCTTTTTTTGCTATTGCAAAATCTTTACCATATTCTTTATTAGCTTGATTTGTATCAGTCATTTATAATTTTCTCTTTCTACTCAATAATATTTAATATGATTACTTAAATATAATCTTTATATTTTTTTTACTTATTGGAATTAAATATCTCATGTTATCTTATAATATTTTTTATTGCAATAATGTTAGCATCACGCCTGCAGCTACCGCAGTACCAATTACTCCTGCTACATTAGGTCCCATAGCATGCATCAACAGAAAATTGCGAGGATTAGCTTGTTGACCTACTTTTTGCGCAACTCGAGCTGCCATTGGCACTGCCGATACTCCTGCTGCTCCAATTAAGGGATTAATTTTGCCCCCAGAAAGTTTATATAATATCTGCCCAAACATAACCCCACCAAAAGTACTGAAAGCAAAGGCTATCAAACCCAAAATAATTATTTTAATTGTTTCAACAGTTAAAAAATATTCTGCCTGCATAGTAGCACCCACACAGGTCCCCAGAAAAATAGTGACAATATTAATAAGTTCATTTTGAGCAGTGTCTGATAGGCGATTTACAACCATACTTTCTCTAAATAAATTCCCCAGCATCATAATACCTATAATAGGAGCACTGGCTGGTAATATTAAGCCAACAAAGATAGTACAAATAATGGGAAATAATATTTTTTCTGCTTTAGACACCGGACGTAATTGTTTCATAACAATCTTTCTCTGTTCTCGGGTAGTAAACATCTTCATGATAGGAGGTTGAATTAAGGGAACTAAAGACATATAAGAATAGGCAGCAACCGCAATTGCACCTAATATTTTTGGTGCCATCTTGGCAGCTAAATAGATGGAGGTAGGCCCATCAGCACCTCCAATAATACCTATAGCTGCTGCCTCTCTAATATCAAAACCAATTAAGACTGCACCTATAATAGCTACAAAAACTCCAAGCTGTGCTGCTGCTCCCAGAAGAAAGGTGACTGGATTGGCTAATAAGGGTCCAAAATCGGTCATAGCTCCGATGCCCATAAATATTAAGATCGGGAAAAGCTCATGACGAATACCAAAAGAAAGTATATTTAAAAAACCACCTTCTTCCATTAAACCCGTAAAAGGAAGATTTACCAGAATGGCACCAAAGGCAATGGGTAACAGTAATAATGGTTCATATTTTTTTACAATGGCCAAATAAAGTAGAATCCCTCCTACCATTAACATTATTACACTTTCTAAGTTTAAACCAGCAAAACCTGATATTTTTACCATAGACAAAAGGGAATCAACAAGATTCATAAGGTACTCCTTTTCTATTTTACTATTCAATAATTAATAGAGTATCATCGGTTTCTACCATATCATTTACCGAAACAGATATTTTCTTAACTTTACCACTGGAATTAGCAATAATTTCATTCTCCATCTTCATAGCTTCTAGAATTAAAACTGTATCCCCTTCCTTAACTGCATCTCCTTCTGAGACATTAATTTTAAGTATTTTACCAGGCATAGGAGCCTTAATCTCTTCCCCCTCAGCAGTACTAATAGTAGAAGGCTGTTTATTCTCTGACTTAGTCGGCTTAACTTCTTCTTGCTTGGGCTCTTCTTTTACTACTTTTGGCTCTATTTTGGAAACTGGGGCAGCTGGTGAAAAAGTGGCACCAGTGGTTATCTCCTCTACTTCTACTAAATATTCTTTCTCGTTAACTTTTATCTTAAATTGTTTCATTATCTTAAAATCCTCCTTTTTTTCTGGCACTAACTAAAATTCTTTCTGAACTAAAATATTGCTTTCCTGCAATAGCCCACGGGCTTGCTAACTCAGGTGTAGCCCTTTTGATATTGATAACCCTGACTTTAGGGATTGGTCTACTCATATAACTTGCTAAAGCAGCAGAAATTACCGCAATTAATTCTTCATTCTTATCCTCCTTTGCACTACTAACTACTTCTTGTTCTTTAGTTGTAAAAATTGTCTTTCCTTCTTTGGCTATTTCAATTTCCTCTTTAATAGAAATAGGGACTTCTTTCTCTAATGCTACCTTCTTAGAAAATAATTGTACTATTAGCTTTAATCCGACCATCAGTAAAGCCAGCAAACCCAAAATAATAAAAACCATAACTAAAGAAATTGATGATAGTATAATTGCACCTTCTATTCCTTCAAACATAACTTGCTCCTTCTTTAAATTCAGAAGATAAATCTATAAAATATATTTATAAATCTTACCTGTACTTATTAATTATTTAACCATGAACAATTCCATTAGAGAGGGATATTACCATGTTTTTTAGCTGGTAAACTCTCTTTTTTGGTAAAAAGCATCTCAAATGCGTTAATTAACCTTGGACGGGTCTCTCTGGGATCAATGATCATATCCACATATCCCCTACTGGCAGCAGCATAGGGATTAGAAAATCTCTCCCGATACTCATCAATCATTTTCTGTCGGTATTGTTCTGGATCTTTTGCCTCTGAAATCTCTTTTCTAAAAATAATATTTGCCGCACCTTCAGGACCCATAACCGCAATCTCAGCGGTAGGCCAGGCGATGACCTGGTCGGCACCTAAATCCCGGCTGCACATGGCCAGATACGCTCCTCCATATGACTTTCTAGTAACTATGGTTACTTTAGGAACAGTTGCTTCTGAATAAGCATATAACATCTTGGCACCATGCCTGATAATCCCCCCATATTCCTGAGCAGTACCTGGTAAAAACCCCGGTACATCTACTAAAGTCAAAATAGGTATATTGAAAGCATCACAAAAACGAATAAAACGAGCAGCTTTATCGGAGGCATCAATATCAAGACAGCCAGCCAGTACTTTTGGTTGATTGGCAATAATACCAATGCTCTGTCCTTTAAGTCTGGCAAAGCCAGTGATAATATTACGGGCAAAATGCTCATGTGACTCAAAAAAATCACCATCATCAACAATATATTTAATTACCTCTTTCATCTCATATGGTTTATTAGGGTCAGTTGGTACTATAGTTAATAAAGCTTCTTCCATTCGGCCTGGGTCATCCTGACTTTCTAAAATAGGGGGATTCTCCATATTATTAGAGGGGAGATAACTTAACATTTTTCTGACTGATTGATAGACCTCCTGTTCATTCTCAGCAGCAAAATGTGCCACTCCACTTTTTTGATTATGGGTCATAGCACCACCCAATTTTTCGGAAGAGACATCTTCGCCAGTAATTGCTTTAATGACACTGGGACCGGTGATATGCATAATACCAATTTTTTTCACCATAAAAACAAAATCCATAATGGAAGGAGAATAAACCGCACCTCCTGCCGCTGGACCAACTACAATAGATATCTGTGGCACGACTCCAGAGGCAATGGTATTGCGATAAAATATCTGTCCATAACCACTTAAAGAATCTACTCCTTCCTGGATGCGGGCACCACCGGAATCATTAATTCCAATTATGGGAGCCCCCATCTTCATAGCCATGTCCATTACTTTACATATTTTCTTGGCATGCATTTCGCCTAAAGAACCACCCATTACCGTAAAGTCCTGAGCAAAAACATAAACCAGCCGACCATCGATGGTACCATAACCGGTTACCACTCCCTCTCCTGGTACTTCTTTACCAGCCATATCAAAATTTATACAACGGTGTTCAACAAAAAGATCCAGTTCATTAAAACTCCCCTCATCCAAAAGTAAAGCTATTCTTTCTCTGGCAGTTAATTTACCCTTATCATGTTGTGCTTGAATTCTCTTTTCTCCACCACTTGCCAGTATCCTTTCTCTTTTTTCTTGCAATTTCTTCATCAGATCATTAATTGATTGCTCCATTCGACTCCCACCTCTCTCAAATTATTTTACTCTTTTCTCTATAATATTCTCTTAATAATAAATAATATTAAGAACTACTAAAAATTTATTTCACTTTATGTTCACATAATTCGATTAAAATACCATTAGTACTTTTAGGATGTAGAAAGGCAATTCTGGCACCTCCTGCCCCACTTCGGGGTTCCTGGTCAATTAATTGTACTCCCTTTTTCTTCAAATCTACTAATATTGCCTCTAAATCATTTACTTCAAAAGCAATATGATGTATACCTTCTCCTTTTTTTTCAATGTATTTAGCAATGTTTCCTTCAGGAGAAGTAGATTCTAATAATTCAATTTTGCTTTCCCCAATAGGTAAAATAGCTACTTTAACATTCTGCTCTTTTACTTCTTCCACACCAGAACACTTCATTCCTAATAGTTCTTGAAAGACATGTAGTGAACTTTCCAATTGTTTCACTGCCACCCCAATATGATTAATTTTTTTAAACAATATTATCTTCCTCCTGCAAATAATTCTTTTTTAAAGAGGTCAGTAAGTTTTTGCACCGCAAAATAAGGGTCATTATCCTGTTTCAATACCTTTTCTACTTCTTTCTCCAGCTTCTCTTCTCCAATAAATTGAAAAAACATTTCTCGCCAATTTTCTTGAAACAGGTCATAAATTTCTTTTCTGATACGGTTTTTTCTTCTTTGCTCTAACTGTCCACTATCACGTAAATAAGCAATACATCTTTCTATCTCTTTCCATAATAGATCAATACCTATATTTTCAGTGCCAATTGTTTTAATGATAGAAGGTTCTCTTTTCCCTTTCTCGTCTAAATGCAGCATCATCTCAATTTCTGTAACTAACTTATCTGCCCCATCCCTATCTGCTTTATTAACTACAAATATATCTCCAATTTCCATAATTCCTGCTTTTATCACCTGAATATCATCCCCCATACCAGGCATCACTACTAATAAAACAATATCAGAAACCTTAATTACTTCAATTTCTGATTGCCCCACCCCTACTGTCTCAATAAAAATAATGTCCTTTCCCATAGCATCCATTATTTTTACTATAGCCTGAGTTGACCGTGATAATCCTCCCAGGTGACCCCTGGTACCAATACTCCGGATAAAAACATCCTTATCGGTAGAAAGGTCTTGCATCCTTATCCGATCACCCAGTATAGCACCTCCCGAAAAGGGGCTACTCGGATCAATAGCAATAATACCAATCTTTTTATCTATTTTTCTTAGATATTTGGTTAGTCGGTCAGTAATAGTACTTTTACCTGAACCAGGAGGCCCGGTAATACCAATAACAATTGCCTTGCCACAATAGGGATGTAACTCTTTTAAAATATCTTGAGCATGTTGAAAATCGTTTTCTACCATAGTTATAACTTTTGCAACTGCCCTGGTATCACCCTGACGTATTCTTTCACTCAAATTCACGTTTAATTTCTCCTATTATATAATTAGGCAATTTTAATATTTTCTTTTATAAATTCTACTATTTCTTTAATATCTGTTCCTGGAGTAAATATTTCTTTAATACCCATTTTTTTCAACTTTGCAATATCTTCGGGAGGGATAATTCCACCGGCAATTACCAAAATATCAGTAGCTTTCTTATCCTCTAATAACTTTATTATTTTAGGAAATAGATACATATGTGCACCAGAAAGAATACTAAGTCCAATCACGTTTACATCTTCCTGAATTGCTGACTCTACTATCTGTTCTGGAGTCTGTCTCAATCCAGTATAAATGACTTCCATCCCTGCATCTCGTAGTGCTCTGGCAATTACCTTAGCACCTCGGTCATGTCCATCTAAACCTGGTTTGGCAATTAAAACTCTTATTCTGGAATTTTTCATAACACACCTTCCTTGTTCCTATATCTTTATTGATTCTTTATATTCACCAAACACTGCTCTGAGCTGATCACATATTTCTCCCAATGTGGCATAGCTTTTAACACAATCTAAAATATATGGCATTATGTTTTGCTCAGAACTGGCTATCTCTTTCAACAATTGTAATTTTTCTTGTACTTCCTTCTCCTTTCGCTTCTTTTTTACCTCATCCAATTTCCCTACTTGCCGTCTCTCTATCTCTGGATTCACCTTCAATAAGTCCTTCATAGGTTCTTCTTCTGACCGAAATTGGTTCACACCCACTATTATTCTCTTTTTATCTTCAATATCTTTCTGGTATTGATAAGCACTATTCTGTATTTCTCTTTGAATAAATCCTTTTTCTATCGCTTTAGGTGACCCACCAAGTTTATCTATCTGATTAATATAATCCATGGCTGCCTTTTCCATATCTTTAGTCATTTTTTCCAGATAATAAGAGCCAGCTATAGGATCTACTGTTTCAGTAACTCCACTTTCATAAGCTATAATCTGTTGAGTTCTTAAAGCAATTCTCACCGATTCCTGAGAGGGTAGAGAAAGAGCTTCATCTCTAGAATTGGTATGTAAGGATTGAGTTCCCCCCAAAACTGCTGCTAAGGCCTGGATAGCTACTCTCACGATATTATTGTCAGGTTGTTGAGCAGTTAGAGTACAGCCAGCAGTCTGGGTATGAAAACGAAGCATCATTGACTTAGGGTCTTTTGCTCCAAAACGATTTTTCATAATCTTTGCCCACAATCTGCGAGCTGCTCTAAATTTAGCAACCTCTTCAAACAAGTCATTGTGAGCATTAAAGAAAAAAGACAGTCTGGGCGCAAACTTATCAAGGTCTAAGCCTTTTTTTACTGCTGCGTCAACATAGGCAATACCATTAGCAAGGGTAAAGGCAATTTCCTGAATAGCAGTTGCACCAGCTTCTCTAATATGATAGCCACTTATACTTATGGTATTCCATTTTGGTAATTCTCGAGAACAATAATCAAAAATATCAGTAATTAACCTCATGGAAGGTAAGGGAGGAAAGATATAGGTGCCCCTAGCAACATACTCTTTTAAAATGTCATTTTGAATAGTACCATTCAGCTCAGCTTTTGAAATTCCCTGCTTTTCAGCTACAGCAATATACATCGCTAATAAAATTGCTGCTGGGGCATTGATAGTCATAGAAGTACTAACCTTATCCAGAGGAATACCATCAAATAATATCTCCATATCCTGTAAAGTATCAATGGCTACTCCAACCTTGCCTACTTCACCATGAGACATAGGGTGATCTGAATCATAGCCAATTTGAGTAGGCAAATCAAAGGCGATGCTTAAACCAGTCTGGCCATTTTTCAGGAGATATTTATATCTTTTATTTGATTCTTCGGCATCTCCAAAACCAGCATATTGCCTCATAGTCCACAACTTTCCTCGATACATAGTTGGTTGAACTCCTCTGGTATAAGGGAAATCCCCTGGAAAGTTTAAATAAGCAAGGTAATCAAAATCTTCTAAATCAAGTGGATCATACAATCGATTTACTTCCTGGTTGGAACCAGTAACAAATTTTTTCTTTCTTTCTGGAAATTTAGGTAAAACTTTATTTAATATTTTGTCTTCCCACTGCTTTTTTGCTTCTTCTATTCGTTTTTTTTCTTGATAATCCAACTGGCTACACCTCCTTAGTATGTGTTGACTATTAATATTTATTATTCTCTTTGATAACTTATCTCTAATATTTTATTTTTGTATTCTTAAAAATATCAAATTTTTTTTAAATTTCGGTAATATATAAGTTATTGGTCTATATTTTGAGGTATTTTTTTCTTTTCGATTATGAGATCTTCTACTAATACATCAATCTTGGTAATATTGATACCTGTAATATAATTTAATTCTCTCTTTAAATTCTGTTGAACCTTTTTAATAATTTCTGGTATATTCTTACCATATTTTAAAGTAAGACTAATCTGAATTAGAATGCCTTCCTCATTGATGTTAATTTTCGTCTTTCCAATGCGAATAACCTCTTTAAAATCTTTTATATTATAAAAGATGATGTCTAAAATAGTACTTTCCGAGATAAATAATTTACCAAAATAACTAAAAGGAGGACGAACAACAGTTCTTTCTCCTATTCTTCGATTGACATATCGCTTACGGTAAAATATCTCTAATGAATCTACTATATTAATAGGAAATCTTCTCTGAATCTCAATTCCCGGTAGAGGAATGATATGGGTTCCCTCCCGAGAACGGCTAGCCTGTGCTAATTGTATTTCCTTTTCACTGGAAATTTCCTCTATATAAAATACCTGGCTAACAGGTGGAAGTTCTAAGGTATGAATAATTTTATCAATCATACCTTTGGAAGTACCCAAAATTAATATCTTTTTTGGTCTTTCTTGTTGGATAACTTCCCGAACTGATTGGGCATGTTCCTGATCAAAAAAAATTGCTCTTCTAATTGCTTGAATTTTGTTGGCTTCTTTTTTAGCCGATAAACCAGCTAATATTTTATCTTTTTTAATTAACAGGCCATCATCAATAATATAATCAATATTTTCCTGGTGTGCAATTAAAAGTGCTTTATGACTTTTACCAGTACCACTTTCTCCTACCAAAGCAAATACTTTCATAGTTATTTAATTTTACCCCAATTCAATTAGAGTCAGGTGATATATTCCCCTGACTCTAATTATTTAAATTAAATATAATCTATTTTTTAGCTTTTACCCAGCCTCTTCCTGCTACAGCATGTGCTACCCGTCTGACTGCAATAATATAAGCTGCATCTCGGGCATAAAGATTTTCTTTTTCTGCTAAATCTGCAACATCATTAAAGGCATCAGTCATGATTTTTTCTAATTTTTCTAAAACTTCCTCTTTTGACCAATAATAGTTCATATTATTCTGCACCTGTTCAAAATAGGAAACGGTAACACCGCCTGCATTACACAGAAAATCAGGAATTAAATAAAGTTTCTTTTCTTTTATAACCCTATCAGCCTCAGGAGTAGTCGGTGTATTGGCAGCTTCAGCATATACTTTTACCGTATTAAAATCAATATCATTTACATTATCTCCTCGAACAGCCGAACCTAAAGCTGCGGGTATTAAAACAGTTACCGATTTTTTAAGCCATGCATCTCCATCTTCCTGCCTCCAGCCAAAAGATTTTGCCTTCTGAGCATTAATAGTGCCAAATTTATCTAAAGTTCCTGGAGCAAATAGGTCTTTTGGATTTATTCCTTTTTCACAGGTATAAGTATACGCTTTTTTATCATCAGGGTCCCAACAGGACATAGCAATTACTTTTCCACCATATTCCACAAATTTTTCACAACAATATTGGGCATTATTCCCTGCCCCTTGAATAGAAGCCGTTGCACCCTGAAAGCTGATATTTAAACGCTTTAATGCTTCTCTAACACAATAAATAACTCCATAACCAGTGGCTTCCGTTCTTCCTAATGATCCACCAACTCCAACTGCTTTACCGGTTACAAAGCCCGGTTTTCTGCTTCTGGCAATAGTATCATATTCATCCATTATCCATAACATATCTTGGGGATTAGTAGCCACATCAGGTGCCGGCACATCCATATCAGTCTCTCAGAAAGTTCTCTGGGATTACAAGCAACTCCACCTTTACCACCACCTAAGGGAATATTTACTACTGCACATTTCCAGGCCATCATCATAGCTAACGCTCTAACCATATCAATAGTTTCATCCTCGGCAAATCTTAATCCACCCTTTGCCGGGCCACGAGCAGTAGAATGTTGTACCCTGAAACCGGTAAATGTTTTAGTAGTCCCATCATCCATTTCTACCGGTATCCGTACCCTTACCTCTCGTTCTGCTTCTCTTAAAAACTCACACATGGGCTTACTTAAACCACACTTTTCAGCATTAGCATCAAATTGGGCCTGCACAATTTCAAATTGATTCATTTCCTTCTCTTTATACATTCTAAACCTCCAAATATTTATTATTTTTCTCTATTATTACTTTAGTTGAGGTTATTTCTTAAACTTTTTCCGGAAGATAAATAGGTATCTATAGAGCGAGCAGCAATTTTCCCATCTCCTACCGCAGAAATTACGGTTGCTGATCCCCTTACTATATCACCTCCCGCAAAAATACCTTCGTAGGTGGTCATCTTAGTTTTTTCATCGACTTTAAAATATCCCCATTGATTTACCTCCACCCCTCTGGCACTTCGAGCAATAATAGGATTAGCCATTGTTCCAATAGCATCAATAACCATATCTACTTCTAAAATAAAGTTAGAATTTTCAACAGGGATAGGACTCCTTCTGCCCGATTGATCTGGCTCTCCTAACTTCATTTTAATGCACTCCATACCAGTTACTTCTCCTTTTTGGTTTCCTACAATGCGAACAGGTAAAGTGAGAAAATGAAAAATAATTCCTTCCTCTTCAGCATGATGAACTTCTTCAGCCCGAGCGGGAACCTCTAATCGAGAACGCCGATAAACTATAAAGGATTTTTCAGCACCAAGTCGTAAAGCTGTTCGAGCAGCATCCATTGCCACATTGCCAGCTCCAATAGTAGCAGCTCTTTTACGCACTTTTATTGGTGTGTCATATTTGGGAAATAGATAAGCCTTCATTAAGTTGGAACGAGTTAAAAATTCATTGGCAGAATAAACATCATTTAAGTTTTCACCTGGAATATTCATAAACCTCGGTGCACCTGCACCATTAGCCAGAAAAATAGCATCAAAATCTTTTTTTAAAGATTCTACCTCTCTGGTAGCCCCTATCACCTGGTCACATATTACCTGGACACCTAATTTTTTTATTTCAGAAACTTCATATTCTACAATCGCCTTGGGTAGCCTAAATTCTGGTATACCATAAACAAGTACCCCTCCGGGTTTATGCAAAGCCTCAAAAAGGGTAACTTGATATCCCATTTTAATAAGGTCTGCAGCGCAGGTTAATCCGGCTGGTCCAGAACCAACAATAGCTACTTTTAATTCTTTTTTACCATTGTCACTACCTTTGCCGTGTATATCATTTTCTCTAGCCCAATCTGCTACAAAGCGTTCTAACCTCCCTATAGCAACTGGTTTTTCCTGTTTATTTAAAACACATTCTTTTTGACATTGTTCTTCTTGTGGACAAACTCTACCAGTCACTGCCGGAAGAGCATCTGTCTCTAAAATAGTTAAATAGGCCTTCCCAAAATCTTCTTCCACAATATAACGAATAAAACTTGGAATATCTATCTCTGCTGGACAACCTCTCATACAGCTTGGTTTTTTACACTGCAAACATCTTTGTGCCTCATATACTGCTTCTTCTTTAGTGTAACCCAAAGGAACCTCATTAAAATTATGAATACGAACAGATGGCACTTGCTCCTTCATGGCTACTTGCTCTCTTCTCATTCTTTCCTTCATAGTGATCATTTCAGCCATACTAATTCTCCTTGCACTTGCCTTTAGGCATATTTTTGAAATATTGCCAGGACTGTTCTTCCTCTTTTTTATAACGGTAAATACGGTTCATAAACTCATTCCAATCCACTAATTGTCCATCAAATTCAGGACCATCAGTACAAACAAATTTTGTTTCTCCTCCTATCGACACCCTACAGGAACCACACATACCAGTTCCATCAACCATGATGGTATTGAGACTAACAATAGTGTCCACTGGATAAGATTTAGTCAGTTCGGTAACTACCTTCATCATAATAGGTGGACCAATAGCCCATACTCTTTTGATAGAAGAGTCTTGATCTAATTTTTCTTTTAAGGCAGCAGTTACTAAACCCTTTCTTCCATAGCTGCCATCATCAGTGGTAACAATTAGCTCATCTGAAACTTTTTTTAACTCATCTTCCATAATAATCAAATCTTTAGTTCTTGCTCCTATAATAGAAATTACTCTATTACCGATTTCTTTCAAATTACGAGCAATAGGGTGGATACAAGCAATTCCAGTACCCCCACCAACTACCACTACTGTTCCCAAAAACTCTATTTCTGATTTTCGACCTAAGGGGCCTATAAATGAATATAAACTCTCCCCCTCATTAAAATGTGATAATTCATCTGTTGTTTTACCAACCACTTGAAAAACAATCTGGATTAATCCCTTAGCACGGTCATAATCTGCTACAGTCAAAGGAATCCTTTCTCCTTTTTCTCTGGTCATCAAGATAATAAATTGACCGGGTTGCACGGTTTTTGCTATTTCTGGTGCTTCTATCCACATGCTGTACATATCCTGGTATAATCTTTTTTTCTTTATAATCTGATACATATATTTCTATTTCCTCTTTTATTCTTTTCTTTTAGAAATGAATTATTATTTAATATTATTACAAATCTCGGCGGTATCACGAGCTATCATTAATTCCTCATTAGTCGGTATTACTAAAACAGCTACCCTTGAATCATCAGTACTAATTATTGCTCTTTCCCCTTTTAATTTATCATTTTTACGATCATCAATCTTTATACCAAAGCAACTTAAATCCTGGCATACACACCTCCTCAAATTAGGTGAATTTTCTCCTATACCAGCAGTAAATACCAACACATCCAGACCATTCATTGCTGCTACATAAGCACCAATATATTTCTTAATACCATAATGAAGAACCTTCAATGTTCTCTGGGCTTTTTTATCACCCTGCTCAGCTTTTTCTTCCAGATCACGTTTGTCGCTAGAGATGCCCTCAGATAAACCTATAAACCCGCTCTTCTTATATAAGATATCATTCATTTCCTCAAAACTTAAATTCTCTTTTCCCATAAGATAAGGAATAACTGCCGGATCAACATCACCACAACGAGTTCCCATAATTACCCCAGAAATAGTTCCAAAGCCAAGACTGGTATCAATGGATTTACCATCCTGGACAGCAGTGATACTGGAACCATTCCCCAGATGACAGGTAATTATTTTTAATTTTTTCAGTTCCTTACCCAGTATTTCAGCTGCTTTTTGGGCTACATATTTGTGAGAGGTTCCATGGAAACCATACCTTCTAATTCGGTACTTTTGGTAATAATAGTAGGGTATACCATACAGATAAGCATGTTCAGGAATAGTTTGATGAAAGGCAGTATCAAAAACTCCTACTTGGGGAATATTCGGCAATAACTCCTGGCACACTTTGATACCCAGAATGTTGGGTGGATTATGTAGTGGGGCTAATTCAATAAATTCATTAAGAGTATCCATTACATCTTTATTTAATAAAACTGAACCAGAGTATTTTTCACCACCATGCACCACACGATGCCCTACCGCAGCTATCTCTGAGACGTCCTTAATAACACCATATTGTCTATTTAATAAGGCATCTATTACTAATGCTATCCCCTTGCGATGGTCGGGAATATCTATTTGCTTTTTTATAACTTCTTTTCCAGCAGGATAATGATTGATTAGTGAATCTTTTATGCCAATTCTTTCCACCAGACCCTTGGCTAATAATGATTCATCAGTCATATCAAAAAGACGATATTTAATGGAAGAACTTCCACTATTTATTACTAAAATCTTCATTTTTTTATGCCTTTCTTAAAATCTTAATTATTTAATTATTTAATTTTACTCCTATTTGAAAACCATGCTCTAATGCTCTTTTATTTAACTCTTTTATTCTTTCCGGAATCCTGGACTCAACTGCTTTTTCAATAGCATCTCGAGAAACAATAGCAGTTAATTGAACAATAATACCCAAAGAGATAATATTTGCCACCAATTGATTACCAAGAATTTTTATAGCGTCTTCGGTAATGGAATGTTGATATATTTTTCCAGAAAAGGACGGTATCTTCACTATATTGGTAGAATCAACCAGTAATATCCCATTTTCCTTCAAATTCTGGATATATTTATCACAGGCTTTTTGGGTTAATGCCAGCAAAATATCTGATTTTATTATTTTGGGATAATCTATTTTCTCATTACTAATGATTACCTCTGATCTACTGGCACCACCCCTGGCTTCTGGACCATAAGATTGAGTTTGAGCTACTTCAAATCCATCATAAATCCCAGCAGCCTCAGCCAAAATGATCCCGGCTAAAATCAATCCCTGACCTCCAGAACCACTTAAACAGATTTCTTTTCTCATCGCTCTCTCCTTTCTTGTTGAATATTAATACAGATATTCTGGTATTTTTCACTATATTCAGGCATATTAATATCCAGAAATTCTCCAGTAGGTATTTTTCCTTCTTTTTCCTCTTTAGATAATTTTTCCCAGACTTTCTTCGGCACTGAGATACTCTTTATCCATTCTAACATTTGAATAGGGGTTCGCAATTGGTTGATTCTACCAAAAGAAATGGGGCAATCAGAAATTATTTCCACCACCGAAAAACCTTTTTTAAGTAAAGCCTTTTTAATAAAGCGAGTAGTCTGACTAATATCAAAGATATTACCACGGGCTACATAGGAAGCACCGGCACTCGCAGCCAAAGCAGCCAAGTCAAAACTCTGGTCGATATTACCATAAGGCGCAGTAGAACCGTATTTGCCAGTTGGGGTTAAAGGAGAATATTGACCACCAGTCATACCATAAATCATATTGTTTATGATAATAGCAGTAATATCTATATTACGACGTGCAGAATGAATAAAGTGGTTACCACCAATAGCAGCACAATCACCATCACCCATAACTGCAATTACTTTTAACCTGGGATTAGCCATCTTTATACCGGTAGCAAAAGGCAATGCTCGCCCATGGGTAGTATTCATAGTATTAAAGTCTACATATCCAGTGATTCTACTTGAGCAACCTATCCCTGATACCATTACAATCTCATCTTTTTCCCATCCTATACTATGAATAGCTCTAAGTATTGCCCCTAAAACAATACCATTCCCACAACCCGGACACCAGATATGAGGGAACATTTCTTTCCTGAAATACTTAGTAATATCATTAATCATAGCTTTATTTCCTCCTCAATCTTGGTAAGAATTTCCATAGGATTTATTAATTCACCATCAACTCGCCCGTAAGGAACAACTCGACATTTTCCCAGAGCTGCTCTTTGCACTTCACGAACCATCTGTCCTAAATTCATTTCTGCTACCACTATCAAATCAACCTGTTCGGCTAATTTGGTAATTGTTTCATCACTAAAGGGCCATAAGGTAATTAACTTAAGTAAACCAACTTTTAATCCTTTTTCTCTGGCTAACTTTACTGTTCTTTGTGCTGCTCTAGCAACCGATCCATAGGCAATAATTGCTATTTTGGCATCTTCCAAATAGTAATTTTCCTCGATAATAATATCTTTTTTATTGAATTCTACCTTGTTTATTAATCTTCTTATTAATTGATCAATTTCCTGAGGATTGGAAGTGGGATAACCTTTTTCATTATGAATTAAACCAGTAACATGGTATCTATAGCCGCTGCCAAAATCAGCCATCGGCGGAACCGTATTCGCATCGGCTTTATAAGGAAGAAAATTTTCTTTATCTACTGTCGGTCTTTTTCTATCAATTACCTCTATATCTTCTGGGAATGGTAAACTCACTTTTTCACGCATGTGAGCAATCACTTCATCTAACAATAACATTACGGGAGCACGATATTTTTCACTAAAATTAATAGCCTTGATAGTCATATAGAATATTTCACTTACCTCCGAAGGTGCTAAAGCAATCATGGGATGATCTCCATGGGTCCCCCAGCGTGCTTGCATTACATCGCCTTGAGAAGGTTTAGTCGGTAATCCAGTGCTTGGTCCACCACGCTGAGCATTAACAATAACACAGGGAGTCTCACTAATTGCAGCAAATCCAATATTTTCCTGTTTTAGACAGATCCCAGGACCAGAACTGGCAGTCATAGCTTTCACTCCGGCCAAGGAAGCACCTATCACGGCAGCCATACTGGCAATTTCATCCTCCATCTGCATAAATACCCCACCAAGTTCAGGAAGCCTTACCGCCATACCTTCCGCGATTTCAGAAGCAGGGGTGATAGGATATCCGGCAAAAAAACGTACACCAGCCAGAATGGCTCCTTCCACACATGCTTCATTTCCCTGTAATATCTTTATTGATTTATTCTTATTACTCATAATTAATCCTCCAGAACCTTGTCTTTTCTATCATGGCCAATAATATTTTCTTTTTTTTCTACCTTAATGGCAAAGTCCGGACACCTCAATTCACATAACATACAAAGTATACAATCATCAATATTTTTAGCTTCCGGATAATCCCTTTCATTTGCCACTAAGACTTTTTTGGGACAGAAGTGAAGGCAAATACCGCATGTTTTGCACCATTCTTCATTTATGGTAATTAATATTTTTTCATTCTCGTAATTTTTAAGATTACTTTTTGATGACATTATTTTATTATTTCACCTCTTTCTTTTTGATATCAAATATGGTTTTCTGTAAGGTATCAATTGAACCTTTATCTGGAATGTAAATAAATTCTATTAATGGAATTTTGGAGGAAATTAATTTTTGAGTTTCTTTTTTTCTGCCAGGGGATACTATAAGGATATCGCTTTTACTGATGAATTCTTTTAGTTTTTCACTTTCCCGAGTAATGGTGTAATTAATTTTTTTATATTTGATTCCAGCATTGTCAATTGACTTTATTACTCGCTCCGCAAATTTGTTGGTTAAACATACCAAGCCAATATTCGTTTCTGGGGAAGTAGTTCGAGCGATTTTAACCATAGTTTCAATCTGGGGATCAAGTGCTATAGCAATAATTTTCTTATCTTCATTTTTTAAATATTCCTGTACCTCTTCAAAATGGAAAAAGGTAGTCACCACTAAATCTACCGACTTTATCTGATCAATAAAATTACCTATTTGATGATACATATCATCAATTAAAATAGGAATGATATGAACACCTGTACCTAATTCTAATTTTTGGGAAAAATAAAGAAGCTGTTCTTGATTACATTCAATAAAAGCTATTCGTACGTTGCTTGCTAATTTTTTCTTTTCTTTAAAACGATTATTAACTAAACGCATAAAATCTTCTGCCTGAATATTTAACTCTAAGGCTTTTTGAATGGCTAAATCAATATTTTTGATAATTGCTGAATTTTTCCTGTTATCCTGTAAATATTTTGATGTTCCTCCCTCAGCAATAATGAAAGTGCCTTTGCCCGAAATGGAAGAAATTAATTTTTCTTGGACAAGCTCTTGGTAAGCCATACTGACTGTATTTCGGCTTACCTTAAGTTTTAAGGAAAGGTCTCTTTCAGTAGGTAATTGTGAACCCTTTTTTAGTTGGTCATTTTGAATATATTCTTTTAGTTGCTCTTTAATTTGAAGATAAAGTGGTATGCCACTGTTTTTATTAATTTCAATTTCCATTAAATTCTCCACAAGATAGTCAGGGGAATTTCCCCTGAAACCCCTCTAATTAGTATACCGTATTACGTATAACGTATATAGCTTTTAGTTACAAGTTTTAGTAATAAATAATTTATTTTTAATCCCAATAAAGTAAGAATGCTATCTTGTTTTATCAACAAGATATTCAAGGGGAATCCTTCCCCTTGAGAACCCTTGAATTAATATCAACCTATAATGTTTATTATTCTTTTTGATATTTTATCTTCTATATTTTGCCTTGGTATTTTTAAATAATATTTTATAGCATTGGAACTTTTTGAAATTCCGATACTATAAAATATTGGACTAATTGACTAATGGACTAACCATTTATAGATTACCATATTTTCTCTATTTGTCAATTTATTTTTGAAAAATGTGAATTAAAAATTAAAACTGCACACTTTTTTACATGATTTAAAGTTTAAAAGTGCACACCTGAAGCTATAATCTAAAACTAAAAAGATGAGAGGTTT
>LDZU01008749.1_pt1 | contig 29850 bp, 25 predicted proteins | sample 615531 | NCBI WGS metagenome assembly LDZU01 (sample SAMN03408293, study PRJNA278302) | terrestrial metagenome | isolation source: oil reservoir sample SB2 | place: USA: Alaska, North Slope, Schrader Bluff formation | collected 2011-09 | reverse complement strand
GATGAGAATGGGAATACAGTGGGACTGTTCTAAAAAAATTAGCATGAGTAGGTAACCTGCGTTAAGTGTTAGAGAATGGGACGTTGTCTCTAAACGAAAGGATTTAATAATCCTGCGGTAGGTTATCGCGTCCGCTGCTACATCAAAAATGCCTTTTTAAAGACTCTTCTTGATGTAGCAGATATAAAGTTATATCAATTTTAAATGCTATATCAAGGAGGGCAAAATTAAATGAAAATATCATCCCATAAAATTACCACTATGGGTCTTTTAATTGCTTTGAGTATAATTTTAACTCGGATAGCCAGCTTACGTATTGCTATTGGAGGAGTTGAAGGGATCAGAATTGGTCTAGGGAAATTACCCATAATCTTAGGAGGCATTATCTTTGGTCCATTGTCCGGAGGGATAATAGGTGCCTTTTCTGACCTCTTAGGATATTTCATCAATCTTTGAGTTAAGTGTAGCTATTACTATAGGGCAGATTATTACCTCCCTTATTTTAATACCCTACTTTTTACATATTTTATTCGGACTCCCCTGGGGAGTATTGCTACCTCCGCGAATGGTGGCAGAACCTATTCAAATATTTATATATACTTATGTAATTAACATAATTTTAAAGAGAAATATTTTAATTGTTAATTCTAGGAGGATTTAGAAAATAATTAATATATATCTTCTATTTTTAATAAAATGGTCAATCTTTCCATCTACAAAAGGGCCTCTATATCCTTAATGCCAATCTCTTCCTTAGAGATAAAAGGTTCAGCGAATTCTGTACCAATAAGGCTTCCCCAGTAACGGTTAGAATTTAAAATCCATTCAAACATCTGATGGTCTTCGGGGGAGGGGCCAAATTGGGATTCATAACATCTAATGACTTCTATCTTCATTTCTATAAACTTGCTTATATCCATAATAAAAGATGGCTTTATATTTTGCCTTAAATGAGAGGATATATAGTAATATACTTTTTTTACATAAAATGGTCTCCCTTTCATCTCTGTTTTAATAAATTTTCCATAAAAACGAGCTGCATCACAGATCTTTGAGGTAGCAATATGGTCAGGATGGGCATCTATCCAATAAGGAGCAAAAAGGATATCTGGTTGAATTTTTCTAATGATTTCAGCCAATTCCTGACGAGCATCTATTTCATCCCGAAGATAACGGTTAGGAAAATCGAGAGTAATTCTCTCTTCTATCCCTAATATCCTGCTGGCCTTTACACTTTCTTTTTTTCTTATCTCAGGATTCCCCCGGGGGGTAGGTTCTCCATCGGTCAAATCTACTATAGTAACCTGATGTCCTGCTTCGGTAAATTTTAATATAGAACCGCCCATTCCTAATTCTACATCATCAGGATGGGGACCAACAGTTAATATATTGAGCATCTTTTCACCTCATTATCGATAATTTTTTGGTAATAGGCTAATCTCTTTTCTGGGTCGTCCAAATAATTACCAAAGGTACGGGTTTTATCTTTATAGATCATACTTACTGGTAATTCTTTTATGGTTAGATTATTTTTGTAGGCCTGAATTAATAGTTGTAGCGGAAAGCCATATCCTTTTTCGGATAATTTTAATTTTTTCAAACTTTCCACTCGATAGGCCTTAAAACCACAGAAAGAATCGGTTAGGCCATAATTAGTTATTTTGTTGATTAGTTTTGTTATCTGGCGGTTAATCCTATATCTATCCTGAGGTGGAGTATCGATTTGTCTCTGGGGGGATAGGTAACGGGAGCCCGAAACTATATCAACCTTCCCCTTTTTAATTTCTTTTAAAAATTGGGGAATTAAATGGGGTTCATGTTGTTCATCACAATCTAAAGTTACAAGATATTTATAATTATTATTTTGGGCAAAATTAATTCCATCAATCAAAGATTGGCCGTATCCTTCGTTTATTGAGTGGTTTATAATGATTAGTTCCCCTTTGAGTTTAGCACAAGAAGAGATTTCTTCAATAATTTCTTTGCTCTCATCGGTGGATCCATCATTGATTACCAAAATGTCATCTTTTAAGTATTTTCTTACTTCCCTCAAAACATTAAAAATATGTTTTTGTTCATTATAAATAGGGATTAGAATAAGATTTTCTGTTTTTGGTTTATTATTTATTTTATTCATAATATAAATATTTCAAGATTGTCATCGGAATTTTTGAAATTCCGATACTCTAAAATATAATTTAGTTTTGTATTTTTGTATTTAAAACTAACGACTAATTATATTTCTCCCACCACTGCCCGGGCGATAGAGTAGGAGTGATCATTTATTCTTTTAAGAATATTAATGATATCCAGGTGAACGCCGCTGGTCCTTTGGGAAAGTTCTATTCCTATATTTAGCCGATTAATGTGGGTCTTGCGGAGGTTTATTTCTAAAGAATCAATATATTCTTTCTGGTCAATTACTTTTTGTGCCATCCTCTGGTCCTGGAGAGCAAAAGCTCCGATAGCATTGCGAAGATTGTTATATACTTCTTGATGCATATTTTTAATCTCTTCTACTCCTTTATCAGAAAACACCATACTGTGGTCTATCTTTTTTTCTATCAGGGGAATCAGATTTTTATCTATCAAATCTCCGATATGTTCCAGGTCATCAACCACATACAACAATCTAAATACTTCTTTAGAATCTTCCGCAGAGAGGGTTTCAAAACTTATCTGGGTTAAGTATTTGGTTATCTCTCGAGAGAGGTTATCCACTATCATATCTTGGGCGCTTATCTTATCTAATAGCCTTTCATCATTATTAATAAATACTTTCATAGAACCTAAGACCATCTCTTCAACAGCATTGGAAATTCGCAATATCTCTTTGCTGGCCAGATAGAAGGCAATTTCAGGGGTTTTAAGTGCGCCCCTATCTAAATATTTAGGTTTTTGCAAGGACTCTACCTCTTCTGTTTTAGGAATAATCTTTTCTAAAAACTTAGCGAATTTTTCGGTAAAGGGGAGAAAAATCAGACCATTGCCTATAATAATCAAGGCATGGGCATTGGCAATCTGTCGGGGGAGATTAATGGAAGTTTTTTGTATTAAAAGAATTATTTGGGGGGTAAGAAAGAAAAATATAATTACCCCTCCCAGTTTAAACAATAAATTAGCTAAAGTTACTCTTTTTGCACTTCTGGTAGCTCCGATGCCGGCAAAAAGTACAGTAGAGCAGGAGCCCAAATGTGAACCCAAGATTATGGGAATTGCCAGATTAAGAGATATAAGTCCCTGCATAGCCAGAGAGATAGTTAAACCCATAGTTGCTGTGCTGCTTTGTATCAAACTGGTAAACAGAGCGGAAAGCAGTAGAGCCAATAAAGGGATATGTTCTAAATTAGTCAAGGTTTCTTTAAAGAGGGTGTGGTCTTTAAGGGGAGAGACTGAATCAGACATCACCTTCATTCCCAAAAAGATAAAACCTATACCCAGTAAGATATTACCTATAAATCTCTGTTTTCTCTTTCTTCCTAAAAGCATTAATCCAAAACCGATTACAATTATTAAGAAGGCAAAATCGGATATCTTAAAGGCAATTATCTGGGCAGTAAGAGTTGTTCCTATGCTGGTTCCCAGTAAGATACAGAGAGTTTGATTTAGGGTCATAATTCCTGTGTTTACTAAGCTTACCAATAGAGTCGAAGCAGCAGTACTACTCTGAATAGTAAAGGTAAGAAGAATACCAGTAAATAATGCGATTAATTTATTCTTAGATAAAGTACTTAAGATTTGTTTTAATTTACTTCCAAAGGTATTTTTTAAGCCTTCACTGGTAATCTGCATCCCGTATAGAAAGAGAGCTAAACCACCAATTAGGCCTATTAGAATAAAAAACATATGGTTCTTCCTTTTGTTTTTTGTTTAGGATAGAAAATTTATTTAATAATATATTCTATACTCTCATTAATAGCTGATTTTATCTCTTCAATCTCCATACATTGTACTTCTTGGGCAAAAGGCTCAAAGGAAAAATCTCCTTTATAACCTAGTTTAAGCAGTAATTCTATCTGTTTTTTGTTCTCAAGCCTATCCTGGGCAGTTACTAAAATACGGTGATTATCTCTATATTGCTCAATTGGGATAGAACTTTCTACTCCAGAGATATGTACTAATCCGATATCAGAGGGGATATATTTATTTTCTATTACGTCAAATGTATCCGGACCCAGGTGATGATGAAAAGTATCATGGACAATTTTATAGTTGGGGCAGCCAGATTCCCGTATGGTTTCCAAAGCTGTAATTATAGAATTTAGTGAACTTTCTTTAAATCCCACAGGTTCAATATAACCAAATAAGCCACTTTCTTCAAATATGGGAGCGAATGTTTTTAATGCCTTTACTGTTTCTTTAAAAATTTCTTCCGAATCCCTTAGGTCATTGGTATCATTATTGGGGCATAGTATAATAGCTTTGCAGCCCATGAAGAGACAAAGATTAATCAGCTCTTTTAATTCCCTTATTAATTGGGGTAGAAATTTGCCCAGATTGAATTTTTGTAAGGCATTAATTGTAAGTATCTCTATGCCATACTTTTTTGATAAATCCTTGACTTGTTCAGGTGAATACGAGTCGATTATTCCTTTTCCAGGCAGGTCATTACGTAATTCAACCTTACTCAGACCCAAATCTGCAGTAAATTTAAAGAAATCTTCCAGGTTCAAGCTGGGATAAATTATTCTATTTAGACCGATTCTTGATCTTTCAATCATTCTGTTTACCCCCATTATAGTCTATAATATCGATAAATAAAAATTAGCTAAATTTTTATATCATTATATTACTTTAAAAAAATAAATTTGTAAATGAAACATTTTAAAATTAGATAGTGATTACTACCCAAAAAGTAAACAATATGGGAATGTAGGGGTACGATGCATCGTGCCCACGGGAAACATTAAGCAATAATATGGTGAGGGCACAATTCATTGTGCCCCTACAACATAATTATTTCCAAAAGCCAAAATTTATTGTGAATTTGTTTAAAAAACACTATACAAAATATTTTTTTCAGCTTTTTGGGGAATAACCAGATAGTGAAAAAATAATAAAAATAGTATAAAATGTTAATAGGAATTTTGAGAAAAAGAGAATTGCCAATAGGTATATGGAAAGGTAGACTACCCTAAAAAATAGAAGGAAAAGACATAACATTCTTTTTCAAAGGGAGTAGATCTATCTAATGAAAAATTTAGAAGTAACAATCAACTTACCAAACTGCAAGTTTAATATTACTAGAAGAAGAAAAAATTTCTATACATTAAAGCAATTAATCTTTAATTTAACCTGGAATGTTGCTACAGATACAGATACATAAAATTTTGAAGTAACAGATTATATATGTTATTATTTTTATAGTGATTTTAAAATCGATGGTTTATACTTATATAAGATTTTAAAATCAATGGAAAAACTATAGATACAAGACCTCAGAAAATATTTTAAAATACACTTCTTAATTTTTCTCTACCATTTATGATTAAAATAAATTAGAACGCTTTTTAGTAGGACAAATTGGAATTTAATAGATAAATTTAACTAGTTCTTTGGAGATTTTAGTATATTTAGCGGGAATTACAAGGCAATATGGGTGATTACTTTAAGGGAGGGAGGTGATATAAGAAGTTAATAAAGGTATATTGGCTAATAATTAAAGATATTATTAAATTAGGGAGGTTGAAATCTAAATACGATGATAAATATAAAAAGAAATCTTTTAATTGTTTTGGCATTGGTTATATGTTTGTTATTATTGGCGGAGATTGCATTTGCAAAGCCAGTTACCATAACCTTTTGGCATGCGATGAGTGGGTCGCGTCTTGGGGTATTAGAGTCGATTATCGAAAGCTTTAATGCTACCCATCCTGATTATGAAGTTAAGCCACTATTTACTGGTACATATGCGGAAACCTTAACCAAATATATAGCGGCATATCCTACCAAAACAGGTCCTAACATTGTCCAGGTTTATGAAGTAGGGACTCAGACCATGATTGACAGCGATGCTATTATCCCTGTCTATCAAATCCCCGAAATGTTGGGAGAAACCTGGGACTGGGCACAATATGTTATCCCCATTACTAATTACTATTCAGTCGATGGGAACCTTTGGTCTATGCCTTTTAACTCTTCTACCGCTATGCTCTACTATAATAAAGACCTTTTCGAAGCAGCCGGACTTGACCCGAATAAACCACCTTCAACTTGGAAAGAAATGGAAGAGTATGGAGAAAAAATCCTGGCAAGCGGAGTAGTAGACCATGTTTACTCTACAGGATGGCCAGATTGGATTTTCGAACAAACATTAGCTTATCATAATCACCTTTACGCTGACAATGAGAATGGGAGAGCTGGATTAGCAACAAAAGTGGTTTTTAACGATGATTTTGGTCAAATGGTGGTGGATACCTGGACGAGATTACACAATAAAGGAATTTATATCTTTGGAGGGGCAGAATATTCAGCGAATTCAGCCTTTAAAGCGGGTCAAATAGCTATGCTCATTCAGTCTACTTCATCATTAGCTGGTATTTTAAAAGGTTCTGAATTTAAGGTTGGCACCAGCTTTCTCCCCCGCTTCGAAGGATATCCAATAGGGAACTCTATTATTGGGGGCGGAAGTCTTTGGGTTACCAAAGAACAGAGCGAAGAAGAGCTTCGCGGTGTTTGGGAATTCCTGAAATATCTTGGACGAAAAGATATTGCTATCCAGTGGCACAAGGGGACGGGATACTTCCCGGTGAGTGGAGCTGCCCTTAAGGATCTTTTAGATGAAGGTTGGTTCTCTGCAGAACAAACCTTCCTTACTGCCTTCCTTCAGATTCTTTCTGGAAGACGAGATACTGCTGCATCAACTGGAGTCCGTTTAGGGCCTTTTGTAGCAATGAGAGAAGTCTTTGTATCTAGCTTGGAGAAATCACTTGCTGGTCAGATTTCTCCGAAAGATGCTTTAAATGAAGCGGAAGAAAAAATGAACCTATTATTAAAAGATTACTTAGAACTATACGGCAGATAAAAAAATACCATAATGTGGGAGCAAGTTTGGAATTTGCTCCCACATTTTTTAAAACCCTTAATATACCAAGAGGAGAACAAATGCACGAAGATAAATTTCCAGGAAATAAATTCTTACCTTACCTGCTTATTGCTCCATCTATTGCTGTTATTTTTATCTTTTTAATCGGTCCTTTTGGCCAAAGTATATATGAATCCTTCTTTTTCTCAACGCCATTTGGTACGAAAACCATATTTGTGGGACTTCGCAATTATATTCGTTTGTTTTCTTCCCCAGATTACCTAAATAGTATTGTAGTTACCTTTAAGTTTTCTGCTTTTGTTATCATTGTTGGGCTTTCTATTTCACTTGCGATTGCTCAATTACTCAACCAGAAGATCAGGGGAGTAGGTTTCTATCAAGTCGCTCTAATTTGGACTTATGCCTTATCTCCGACAATAGCTGGTGTTATCTGGGCTTCCATGTTTGCACCTGCTACCGGTCTTATTCCTTATATCGTTTCCAAACTATATGATGGGTATAAATTAAATTGGATGACCAATGGTCAATTAGCGTTATTAGTAGTAGCGGCTGCTGCTACCTGGAAGATGCTGGGTTATAATATTATTTTTTTCCTGGCTGGATTACAAAACGTACCAGGCGAATTTTTAGAAGCTGCTCAAATAGATGGTGCAAGCTCCTGGAAAGCATTTTGGCGCATAACTTTTCCTATGCTTTCTCCTACTACCAGTTTTTTATTATTTGTTAATATGCTTTATGCATTCTTCCAGGTTTTTGGGTTAATAGATATTATGACCCACGGCGGACCTGGAAACGCAACAGAACTTCTGGTATATAAGTTATACCGTGATGGTTTTATTCATCTAAATACTGGATATGCGTCAGCCCAATCATTTGTAATATTTTTTGTAATCTCTATAGTTGCCATTATACAATTAAGGATAGTTACTAGAAGAGCTATTTATTTTAGGTGAGGTAATTTTTATGACAAGAAAAGCTCGTCACGAAATCTTTATTCATGTAATACTTATTCTATTAGTTATAGTCCTGGTCTTCCCTGTTTTTTTCGCTTTAGTTACCAGCACTTTGAGTTTTCAGGAATCTTATAAGTATCCACCAAAACTTTTACCCGGGAACCAATTTATAGATAATCTTAAAGAAGCCTGGGAGCGAATTAATATAGGAAGGCTCTTTTTTAACAGTACTCTGATTTCAGTAGTGGTAGCAATAGTGAAAACTATCCTGGCATTACTTGCTGCCTTTGCCTATACTCATTTTAAATTTCGCGGCCAGGGATGGTTATTTTCTATGTGTATGATCACCCAGATGCTGCCTCTTCCGGTACGTATTGTTCCAACTTATCAATTAATGGCGACTTTTAACTGGATAAATTCTTACTATGCCTTAACTGTTCCCTTTTTTGCCAGTACAACAGGTATACTTCTTTTTCGGCAATTCTATTTGACTGTTCCCCGAGACCTTCCCGATGCTGCTCGAGTAGATGGGGCAAGCCCGATGCGTTATTTCTTACAAATTTTAGTTCCTATCTCTAAGACTAATATTGCAGCTTTATTCGTTATAGAATTTATTTTTATGTGGAGTCAATATCTGTGGCCATTAATCGTGACCACGACAGCTGAAATGCGAGTTATACAAATCGGAATTAAAATGCTTTTAGCTAGCGAGCAAATAGCCCCTGAATGGAATGTTATTATGGCTGCTACGGTGATAGCTATGCTGCCCCCACTTGTAGTCCTTCTGGTTTTACGGAAAAGCTTTGTGGAAGGGATTGCTATGCAAACTGCTAAATAAAAAGTAAAAGGAGTATTTGGTGTAAATGAAAGTCCAACTAAACTGTGCAAGTTGTATAATTGATGATCTATGTGGTGCTTTAGATTTAGTTCCTTTAAAAGAAGAAATTAAAAATGAAATATTAAGGGAATCCTTTCGATTTATGTCTCGAGAGTTCTCTACTGAAAAGATTCCATCTTATTTTATTACAGAAGTTCACAGAATCTTGAAGAGGATATCGGGGATAGAAATTCCCTTCAAAGAAAGAAGAGATAAATGTAATGAAGTCGGTATAAAAATGGCAGAAAAGATCAGTTTGGAAGCTGAAAAACTTGAGGAATCACAAAGATTTTCTTTTTTGGTCAATTGGGCTATTGCCAGTAACCATTTGGATTTTCGCACAGTAGGAACCGGTTATGGTTTTCAGATGGCCGAAATAATAGAGGAACTTCGGGACTGTGTTTCGGAAGGATTAAAAATAGACCAGAGAGCTGAAATTTTTAAGAAGGCTAAAAATTCCTCTGAAATACTTTATATTCATGATAATGTTGGAGAAATCGCCTTTGATAAATTACTAATTAAAGAGCTCAGAAGATATGGCGCTTCAGTAATTTCCGCCTTAAGGGGAGGGCCTATTACTAGTGATGCTACTATAAAAGATGGAGAAATAGTAGGTCTCCAGGAGGCTGCTTCAGAAATTATTTTAGCCGGACCAGATACGCTGGGCATTTCTCTTAATGAAATGTCTGACCAATTAAAAGAGAGTCTTCAGAATGTAGATCTGATAATTGCCAAGGGGCAAGCGAATTATTACGCTTTGAGCGAATATAAATCGAAAGTGTCAGGCGAAATCGTCTGTCTTTTCAGAACCAAATGCGATATTGTCTCCAAGGAGTTAGGAAAAACAGGAAAAATAAATGTAGCTATTTTACTCTAATAAAAGGAGTTTATAAAATATGAAAAAATATCTTTTGGGGAAAACAGGAATTGAAGTAAGTGAGTTATGTTTTGGAGCATTGCCTCTGGGACCTCTGCAAGCCAATATTCCTGTCGAAGAGGGAGCAAAACTTATTCGAGCTGCTCTGGAAAGGGGTATCAATTTTATTGATACTGCCGAGGTTTACAAAACCTATCCTTATATAAAATTAGCACTAGAAGGTTATTTTGAAAAAGTGATTATTGCTACTAAATCAGGTGCAAAGACCTATTCAGAAATGGAAAAGAGTATAAATGATGCCCTCAGATCTCTTAATCGATCTTATATAGATATTTTTCATTTACATGCTGCTAGGGTTACTTCTTCCGTTTTTGAAGAAAGGGCAGGGGCATTTCAATGTTTGAAAGATTATAAAGCAAAGGGAGTTATTCGAGCGATTGGTATTTCTACTCATGTAATAGAAGTAGTAAGAAGAGCAATAGAAGTGAAGGAAATTGATATTATATTTCCCATTATTAATAAACTGGGTGTGGGTATTGTGGGGGGGGATGTTGAGAATATGATTACTGCAATCTCAGAAGCACATCAGGAAGGAAAAGGATTATACGCTATGAAAGCTCTAGCTGGAGGCCATTTAATTGACCAATTAGAAGAATCTTTAAATTTTGTAAGAAATATTCAAGGGATTAGTTCTGTAGCAGTGGGAATGCTTAATCAAAAGGAATTGGAATTAAATGTGAAAATATTTAACAATGAAGAACTTCCCCGAGAAGTATTCACAAAACAAACTAAACCCAGTAAGAGCTTATTTATTTCACGTTTTTGCAAAGGTTGTGGTACCTGTGTTAAAGCTTGCCCCAATAATGCCTTGTCTTTGAAAAATGGCAAAGCAGTAGTAGACCGTAAGTTATGTATTTTATGTGGATATTGTAACCCGGTATGCCCCGAATTTGCTATTAGATTGATTTAGTATTGTAAATGTATTGTCACCAATAATTGAATTTTCAATTTACTTCCTCTCCCCAAACAAACAATTATTAATTTATTTTTATAAAGAAGAAGGATTTTTAATAGTTTTATAGAATACTATGATACATAAATATATGCAATTTATAAAAGAAATTAGATGTAAGTTTTAGATAATAAAATAGTTTTAAGAGTAAGAGGTAAGCGGAATGAAGGATAACAAAAGTTTAAAAGTGTTAAAAGATGCCATTATAGATGTGCCGGGGATAAAGGTAGGGCACAGCCAGAATTTAAAAGCCGGGACCGGTTGTACCGTAGTTATCTGTGAAAAAGGAGCGGTTGGGGGAGTAGATGTGCGAGGAGGAGCTCCTGGTACTCGGGAAACAGACCTTTTAAATCCTGTTAACTTGGTAGATAAAATCCATGCAATCTATCTGGGTGGAGGGAGTGCTTTTGGATTGGAGGGGGCATGTGGAGTAATGAAATATTTGGAAGAAAAAGGGATAGGTTTTGATGTGGTGCTAACCAAAGTTCCTATTGTTCCCGGGGCAGTCCTCTTTGACCTGGCGGTAGGTGATTACCAGATAAGACCTGATGCTAAGATGGGTTATGAGGCTTGTCTTAAAGCTTCTGATGCAGAAGTTAGTCAGGGGAATGTTGGAGCCGGGACCGGGGCAACGGTAGGTAAGTTATTTGGTGGGCTTCGTTGTATGAAAAGTGGTTTAGGTACTGCCAGTTTTAAATCCCAGGAATTAATTATAGGGGCAATTGTAGCGGTAAATTGCCTGGGAGATGTAATTGACCCGGAAACGGGAGAAATTATTGCCGGGGTTTTAACTGAGGACAAGAAAGGTTTTGCTAATACTATGTCTTTTTTAAGAAATTTTCCCCAAAAGACTAAAGATAATTTTTCTAAAAACACTACCATAGGAGTTGTAGCTACCAATGCAAAGCTAACCAAGGCCGGGGCAACCAAGGTGGCTATGATGGCCCAGGATGGCTATGCCCACACTATAAGTCCTGCTCATACTATGTTTGATGGAGATACCATCTTTTGTATGGCGACTGGTGAAGTAGAAGCAGGAGCAAATGTAGTGGGAGCCATAGCAGCTGAGGTTATGGCTCGAGCGATAGTAAAAGCAGTAAAGAATGCAGAACCTCTTTATGGCCTTTTATGTTATAAGGATTTAGCATAAAAATGTAAACAAAGGTGCCTGGCACCTTTGTTTACATTATGATATAATGCAAATGCAAGTACAAATATTAATAGGAGGGTAAGTAATGGTTGATAAAACAAGGAATTTAAAATGGGTAATTATTGGTGTAATTATTTTAATCTTAATAATAGTAAGTGGTATTGCTTCAATTTACATAGATTTAATTTGGTTTAAGTCAGTACAATATCTTGCTGTTTTCTGGAAGATACTGCTGACCAAGGGATTAATTATCCTGTTTTTTGCAGCGGTATTTTTTATATTGTCTTTTATAAACCTTTCTTATGCTCGGCGTTTTGCTCCAGAGTTTAGAGTAGAGATAAGTCAAGATGAATTTGAAAGGCCCGAGATTCAATTATACAAAAGTCTGCAAAATGTTCAGGTGAATAAAAAATTTGTTTTTTGGTTCTCCCTGGTTGTTGCAATTTTTATGGGATTTTCTGAAGGCTCCAATTGGGAGAAAATTCTGATTTACTTGAACAGAACTTCATTTGAGATAACTGATCCTATCTTTAGCCGGGATATTGGCTTTTATATGTTCAGTTTGCCTTTCTGGGAATTTGTTAGAAATTGGTTATCTTTTGCTCTTACCCTTATCACTATTGTGGTAGGAATTATTTATATTCTTAAAAGGGCTATAAAATACGAATATAAAAATCTTATTATAGAAACCCCAGTTAAAATTCATCTTTCTATACTTATCGGAACCATATTGATTTTAAAGTCCTGGCAATATTGGTTAAATGCCTATAAAATTCTTTACTCCACTCGTGGAGTTATCTTTGGCGCAGGCTATACTGAAATTCATGCCAATCTTTTGGCCTTGAGGGTTTTAATGGTTTTAGCTTTGGTTTGTGCAGCACTATTTTTTGTAACTGCCAGGAGACAAGATTGGAAGTTACCACTTTGGGGATTGGTACTGTTGATTGGTGTTTCTATCTTATTAGGAGGAGTTTATCCCGAAGTTATGCAGAGAGCCATAGTCTTACCGAATGAGAGCACCAAGGAGAGACCTTATATATTAAATAATATTGAAGCTACCCGGATAGCCTATGGTTTAGATAAGATTAAAGAGGAGGAATTTCCGGTAAAGGAAGAGATAAGTTTTGAGGAAATTGCAGAAAATGAAGAGACCATTAGCAATATCCGGCTCTGGGATTGGAGGCCAATTAAACAAACCTTAAAACAGATTCAGGCTATTCGTTTATATTATGATTTTAATAGCGTAGATATGGATCGTTATTATTTTAACGGAAATTACCAGATGGTAATGGTTTCTCCGCGTGAATTGGATATTACTAAAATACCAGAACAGGCCCGAACCTGGATAAATGAACATTTAACCTATACTCATGGCTATGGTGTAGTAGTAAATCCAGTAAATAAAATAAGTGGAGAGGGTCTTCCTTATTTATTGATTAAAGACATTCCGCCAGTCTCTAGCGTAAATCTCACTATTAAAAGGCCGGAAATTTATTATGGAGAAATGACTAATAATTATGTAATTGTAAAGACGAAAGCCAAGGAGTTTGATTATCCCAAAGGAGACGAGAATGTCTATAGTACCTATTTCGGTAATGGTGGAGTTGGGGTCTCATCTCTATGGAGAAGAATTTTATTTTCTATTAAATATTCTAACCCGCAAATTTTACTTACTACCAATTTTACTCCCGAGAGTCGAATTATGATCTATCGCAATATTAAGGAGAGGGTCAATAAAGTAGCTCCTTTCCTGGGTTATGATAATGATCCTTATATGGTGAGTTCTAAAGAGGGGAGACTATTCTGGATACAAGACGCTTATACTATATCTAATAATTATCCTTACTCTACTCCTCTTAGGGGGTACTTCAATTATATCAGGAATTCAGTAAAGGTAGTAATTGATGCTTACAATGGTAGTATGGATTTTTATATTGTAGACCAAAAGGATCCCCTGGTTAAAGTCTATAAAAATATATTCCCGCAATTGTTTAAGAACTTTGACCAGATGCCTGAAGATTTAATAGAACATATCCGTTATCCCAAGGATTTATTCCAAATACAAGCTGAGCTTTATTCTACTTATCATATGACAAGTCCCGATGTATTTTATAACAAAGAAGATTACTGGAATATTCCTAACGAGATTTATGCGGAAAATGAAATTAGGATGGAACCTTATTATATTGTAACTAAACTTCCAGGTCACGAGAGAGAAGAGTTTATTCTGATGACTCCCTTTACTCCTTCTAACAAGAATAATATGATTGCCTGGTTGGCGGCTAAGAATGACCAGCCAGAGTATGGGAATTTGATCGTTTATAAATTTCCCAAGGAAAAATTAGTTTTTGGACCGATGCAAATAGAGGCGAGGATTGACCAGGATTCAGAAATTTCTCAACAGTTGACTCTATGGGGACAGAAAGGTTCCACGGTTATTCGAGGGAATCTACTGGTAATTCCCATAGGAAAATCAATTATCTATGTAGAACCTTTATACTTGAGAGCAGAAAAAGGGGAGATTCCAGAGTTAAAGAGAGTAATTGTCTCTAATGGTTTTGATGTGAAGATGGGAAAAGACCTTCCAGAGGCTTTAGAGAAACTCTTTGTTGGGGCATTTGAAGAGAGAGAAATTATAGAGGGAGAAGAAAAAAGTCTTAGAGATTTAATTAAAGAGGCAGCAGAATATTTTGAGAATGCTCAAGAGTTCGCTCGCGAAGGCAATTGGGGTAAATATGGAGAAGAATTACAGAAACTAGAACAGACTTTGAAATTGTTAGAAGAAGTAAGCGAGAGAGAATAAAAATCAGTTACTCAGTTAATTAGTTTACTAATTAATTTAATCGATGGAGAATATTATGCAGGGGGCGGATTTATCCGCCCCGATTCATTCTAACTATGTAGCCAACTAACTATTTCTATGCGCTAAACGCTATCCGCTAGCTCTACAATTTTTACCTCTAAAGTTTTTAGGCCCAATAAAGCAATAGTACTTTTACCGGTAAGCCAACCACCACATTCACCAGGATTTATGATGAAAGTCTTTCCGATTTTACGTAAATCAGTCCGGTGGGTATGGCCATATATAATCACATCGTATTTCTGGCTTTTTGCCAGAGCATCTATTAATTCTTCTTTATGTAGTATAATTATATTTTTGTTACTTAAGTTCATATGATAAGGTTCAGGATAAAGTTCCCCGATCCCCTTAAATTTTTCCTGAAGGTAAAGTTTATCTCCGTCATTATTTCCAAAGACTCCTTTTAGAGGGCAGTTTGAATTTTTAAATTCTAAGAAAGTAAAAGGGGAAACAAAATCGCCAGCATGCAAAATCAGCTCAACCTTTTCTCGGTTAAAAATTTCTACTGCTTTTTTAATTTGAGGTAAATTATCATGCGTATCCGAGATTATTCCAATTTTCATTTTATTAAACCCTTTTCTTTAAGAAATTCTTTAGCTACTATTTGGGCAGGTTTTCCATTACCATCAACTTCATAGTTTAAATTTATCATTTTCTCAGTGTCAATAAGTGTAGTAATAGGTTGCAGTATTTTCTCTATTTCTGGATATTTATCCAGAACATCTTTTTTAATAACTATTGATATATTATAAATAGGGAAGAAATTTTTATTATCTAAAGATCTAATTTATGGGAGTAATTCATAAAGTTCTTTCTTGGTTAGAATGAGTTTAATAGGCTTCATTTAATTTTCAAGTATTTTTTTGTCTTCATCATAGAAGCAATTCTTTCTACCGAAGATAAAATTAAATGCTGTTCCCACTTCTGTAATTTATTAAATTCTGCTAAAAATTCTTCCTGTAATAATGATGGATTTTTACTAATAATATCTTTCGCTTTTGGGGTAATTTTTATAAGAACTTGTCGTCGGTCAAGATTATTTCTCGTTCTTATAATCAAATTTTTAGTTTCAAGGCGATCAAGAATATCAGTTACTGTCGCCTGACTTAAACTAATTCTTCTGGCTATTTCTCCAATAGAAATTTGGTTAGTATGAGAAAGTTCTTGTAAAATGAGTAATTGAGGGAAAGTCAATCCGTAATGTTTAACTAAAGACTTTGAATGGATAGACATAGCCCGGACAATTTGTCTTAAAGCAGCCAAAACCTCTTCATTTAAATTTTTATTATCCATTTTTTTCCTTTAAATATATTTTGTACTAATATATCGTATACTTAATAAAAAGTCAAATATATTGTTAACTTTTAGCAAACAGAAACATAAATTAGTAGGAATATTTTTCATATACTATAAAACATATATGATGTAGAAATATATTATAAAAAAAATTATATTATTTAGGGTTCTTTATTATTTTCAATTATATTTTACATAAATATTACGTATTCTAAACATATTTTATATAAACTACTTGACGTATAATAAGAAATAAATTTGCATAAAGAATAGAAAAAATAGTATAAAAGATAAAATATTTTTGTAAAAAAGAAGGATTTTTCTATATCTTTATAGTATAATTAGTTGGTTATTAAAATAATGTTAAATAAATAATCTGGTGAAATGGGAGTAAAAAAATAAAAATGCCAGAGAAGATTATTGGGATTTTAGGTGGAATGGGGCCTGAAGCCACCATTGATTTATTTTATAAAATAATAAAATTTACTCCTGCAAAAAAAGACCAGGATCATTTAAGAATAATTATTGATAATAATCCTAGGATACCAGATAGAACCGCTGCTATTTTAAGTAAAGGAGAAAGCCCTCTACCAGCTTTAAAAGAGACTGCCCAAAACTTAGAGAAGGCTGGTGCAGATTTTATAATTATTCCCTGCAATACCGCTCATTATTTTCTTCCTTCTATTCAGGAAAGTGTCAAGATACCGATATTGAATATGATTGAAGAAACTGCCAAAGAGACCAGAAAAAAAATTCCTCAAATACAAAAAGTGGGGCTTTTGGCTTCAGTAGGTGTTTATGAGACAAAAATTTATCATCAGCACTTTAAAAAATTTAGTATCGAGATTATCTCTCCTGAAGAGAAGGATAAAGATGAAGTTATGAAGGTAATCTACGGAGTTAAGGCAGGAGATTTATCTGAAGGGGTCAAGAAAAATATTATAAAAATCGCTCAAAAATTAATTAATAAGGGAGCAGAGGCAATAATCGCTGGTTGTACCGAGATTCCTCTAATCCTAAAAGAGGAAGATGTCTCAGTTCCACTAATAGACCCAACTCAAGTTTTAGCCAGAATAGCTATTCAGAAAGCGAGGTGATGATATAGAGGCAGAATAAGCAAAATTAGTAAGATTTGCCTGATTATTTTTAAATTTTTATTATTATAAAATGGAGGTAAATTAGAATGAAACTTTTCCAAAAAGTTCTTATTGGTTTTGTTTTAGGAGCAATTTTAGGAGCAATATGGGGACCTGGAATAGTATGGATAAAACCAATCGGAACCATTTTTATTTCTTTGTTAAAAATGCTCATTATTCCATTAATCTTTTCTACTTTAGTAGTTGGGGTTGCCAGCATTGCTGAACCTAAGAAGTTAGGGAGAGTAGCGGGCAAGACTATTGCATATTATTTAGTAACTACTGCTTTTGCTATAATTATTGGTTTACTATTAGGCAATATATTCCAGCCTGGTGCAGGTATGAATTTAGTTTTAGAGGGAGCTGCTAAAGAAGCAGCAGGAGCCCCTTCTTTGGTCGACACCCTTGTAAACCTAATTCCCAAGAATCCAATTGGAGCAATGGCTGAAGGCAAAGTACTCCAGGTAATCGTCTTTGCTCTCTTCTTTGGTTATGCTATGACTAAGGCAGGAGAAAAAGGGAAGGCAGTTTTGAAATTTTTTGATGGATTTGCTGAGACTATGTACAAATTAACTGGAACAGTAATGGGGTTTGCCCCCTATGGAGTATTTGCTCTTATTGCCACTACCGTAGGTACTCATGGCTTGTCTGTTTTAATACCTTTTGCCAAGTTAATCTTTGCTGTTTATCTGGGAGTAATAATCCATGCAGTAGTAGTATATTCAGGGATGACCTCTATCATTGCTAAGATAAGTCCAGCAAAATTTTTCAAAGGATTTAGTGAGGCATCATTACTGGCTTTTAGTACTTGTAGTAGCTCAGCAACCCTTCCGGTTTCTATGCGAGTAGCTCAGGAAAATTTGGGGGTCTCACCCACTATTTCCAGTTTTGTCCAGCCTTTGGGAGCAACCGTTAATATGGACGGAACCGCCCTTTATCAGGGTGTTTGTGCTTTATTTGTAGCTCAGGCTTATGGAATCCATTTAGGTTTTGGTGGACAGCTTACCGTATTATTAACTGCCCTTTTAGCTTCTATTGGAACCGCCGGGGTACCGGGGGCAGGTTTGGTTATGTTAACTATGGTGCTTACTTCTGTAGGATTACCCCTGGAAGGAGTAGCACTAATTGCCGGAGTTGACCGAATATTGGATATGGCTCGGACGGCTTGCAACGTGACTGGAGATGCTGCTTGTGCAGTAGTAGTAGCTAAGACAGAGGGAGAATTGAAAGAAGTTAAGTAGAACAATGGGGAGCAATATTTTATCGTCTTATTCGTGTATTAAAGATGGTAAGGGCAGATTTTGCATCTGCCCTTAATAATTTTCTTATCTTTCTTGACCTGTCGGATTTATCCCACCCCTGTTATCTATCTGGATATTTTTTCTAGCGGGCTCGATGAATCGAGCCTCTACTTCTGACTGCAGGATTTCATTTCTTACACGTAATACTCAATGCAAAGAAAATTTTAGACAAGCATCTTAAAATATGATAAAATTTTTAATAAATTAAATATAATACAAATATATAATAAGGCTATAACAAGAGAAGGAATAAATGAGGAGGAGCATCGGTGGAAAGAGATATAGAATTTGTTAAAGAAATTGCCTCAAAAGAGAAGGACTTTTCACAATGGTATGTGGATGTAGTAAGAAAAGCTGAATTAGCTGATTATACTTCCATAAAAGGTTGTATGGTAATCAGGCCTTATGGATATGGTTTATGGGAAAATATGCAATCAGGTTTAGACAGAAGAATTAAAGAAACCGGGCATAAGAATGCTTATTTTCCTTTATTTATCCCCGAGAGTTTATTAAAGAAAGAAGCAGAGCATGTAGAAGGATTTGCCCCTGAAGTGGCCTGGGTTACTTATGGTGGAAGCCAGAAATTAGAAGAAAGGATGGCTGTCCGTCCCACCTCGGAAGCCATTATCTGCAGCCTCTATTCTAAATGGGTAAAATCCTGGCGAGACCTTCCTATCCTTTTAAATCAATGGGTAAATATTGTGCGCTGGGAGAAAGTGACCCGCTTGTTTTTAAGGACTACCGAATTTCTCTGGCAGGAAGGCCACACCGCCCATAAGACCAAGCAGGAGGCAGAAGAAGAGACCTTAAAGATATTACATCAGGTCTATCGAGATTATATAGAAAATGACCTGGCTATTCCGGTAATTGTAGGGAAAAAGACTGAAAAGGAAAAATTTGCTGGTGCTTTACATACTTATACCTTAGAGGCTCTGATGACTGATGGTAAAGTTTTACAAGCGGGGACATCTCATAATCTGGGACAAAATTTTGCCAAGGCCTTTAATATCAAATATTTAGATGAAGACCAACAAGAAAAATATGTCTGGCAGACTTCCTGGGGGACTACCACCCGATTAATCGGAGCTATAGTTATGGTACATGGTGATGAACGCGGTTTAAAATTACCTCCCAAAGTCGCCCCTATTCAAGTAATTATAGTGCCTATTATGTTCGATAAGACTAAGAAAGAAGTTTTAGAAAAAGCTGAGAGCATCAGAACTATTTTAAAAAGAGATTTTCGAGTAGAAATCGATGCTCGAGATGAATATACTCCTGGTTGGAAATTTAACGAATGGGAGATGAAAGGTGTCCCCCTAAGATTAGAAATTGGACCTAAAGATTTAGCCAGTGGGCAAGTAGTGCTGGCGAGAAGAGATAGCAGGGAAAAGATGGCAGTAAAAGAAGAAAAATTAGTGGAAACCGTAAAGGAGTTATTGGATAAAATTCAGGTAAATCTTCTGGAGAAAGCTAAGAAATTTTTGCAGGAGAATATTCGGGAAGTTTCAGATTATAGTGAGTTTAAAGAAGTAATAGAAAAGAAAAAGGGTTTAATCAAGACACATTGGTGTGGGAATAAGGATTGTGAAGATAAAATAAAAGAGGAGACTAAAGCAAGTATCAGATGCATTCCTTTTGAACAAGAAGAGATTTCGGGTAAATGTATTTATTGTGGTAATGAATCTTCTACTTTAGTATATTTTGCCCGAGCTTATTAAAATATTACATTAAATTAAAGGAGGGTTCAAAAATGGCTGAAGTATTTGTGGGAAAAGTAACTGATTACTTTGCTAAAATAGGAGTTGCCGCTTTAGTTATAGAAAACGGGGAATTATATTTAGGCGATACCATTCATTTTATTGGACATACTACTGATTTTGAACAGCAAATAAATTCTATGCAGATTGAACATCAGGCAGTAGAGTCTGCTAAGACTGGCGATGCAGTAGGCATAAAAGTAAAAGATAGAGTTCGCCATGGGGACAAAGTATATAAAGTCACCGCTTCTTAGAACCATTTACTATTATTTACCTAAAGAAGCGCGTACGTACAACTTCTTATTATAGTTTATTTAATTATTATTGCTTCTAATACCATCTCTATAACTATTTTTTCGATATGTGTAAAAAGAAATAATTAAATAGAATAATTATTTCTTTTTATCTTCCTGGGATATATATTTTTCCAAAAAAGGTTTGATTAGGTCGATAGGCAAGGGAAATATAGTAGTAGAGTTTTTCTCAGTAGCTACTTCGGTCAAGGTCTGTAAATATCTTAATTGTAAAGCTGTGGGATGTTTGGCAATTCTTTCTGCAGCTTTAACCAATTTTTCTGAGGCCTCATATTCTCCTTCAGCATGAATTATCTTTGCTCTTCTTTCTCTTTCTGCCTCTGCCTGTTTAGCCATTGCCCTTTTCATACCTTCTGGTAATTCAATATCCTTTGTTTCTACTGCGGTTACCTTAATTCCCCAGGGACCAGTATGCTCATCAACAATCTTTTGCAAGGTTTGATTTATTTTTTCTCTTTGTGATAATAATTCGTCTAATTCCATCTGTCCCAGGACACTACGCAAAGTAGTCTGGGCAATTTGGGAGGTAGCATTGATAAAATTTTGTACTTCTACTACCGCATTTTCTGGATTCACTACTCTAAAGTAGATGACCGCATTCACTTTAATCGGGACCGTATCTTTGCTAATTACTTCTTGGGCCGGGACATCCATAGTTATAATCCGAAGACTTACCCTCACCATTCTATCTACAATAGGTATAAGTAGAATCAACCCTGGCCCCTTAGCACCAACCAATCTTCCCAATCTGAATACAACTCCCCTTTCGTATTCTCGGAGTATTTTTATAGCCTGAGATAATATTATAAGAATTATTATTAAAATCCCCAAATAAATTTGTAGATTATAAATTATATTCATTTAATCGACTCCTTTCGTTTATATTTTTTTACTATTAGACTAAGGTCTTTTATTTCTAATACTTCTACCTCTTCTCCTTCTTTAACAGCTTCACCCTTGGTAGAAGCCTGCCATCTTTCTCCATGGATAAAGATAGTACCTTCTGGGTCAAGATCAGTTTTAGCAATACCTACTTTTCCAACAAGACCCTCTCTGCCAGTAACTGGCTTTTTCCATTGAATCTTAATCCCTTTACTTAAAGCGAATACAAAAAAAGCTGCGGTAGCTATAGACATAGAGATAATCAATCCTAAAGAGATTCTTAAGAAAGGAGCTGTGGCTTTAGATAACATAAAAGAACCTAAAATAAGAGAAGTTACTCCACCGGCGGTAAGAAGCCCAAAAGTAGGGGTATATATTTCTATAACGAAAAGCACAATTCCAAAGATAATCAGGAGAAGACCTCCATAATTTATTGGTATGCTCTGGAAGGCAACAAAGGCTAAGATAAGAGATATTCCTCCTACAATTCCCGGGAAGAAAGAACCAGGATGACTGAATTCACCCAAAATACCGTAAAGTCCTAAGAACAATAAAATATAAGCTACATTGGGATTGGTTAAGGAATGGAGAAATAAATCTTTAAAAGTCATCTTTATAGGGATTATTTCTGCGTCTTTGGTCCTAAGCACCTTTGTTTCACTTGCAGTATCCACCTTTACTCCATCAATAATTTCTATTAATTCATCTAAATCATTGGCGATAAATTCTATTACTCCGATCTCTATAGCTTCCTGTTCTGTAATAGATACACTTTCTCTTACAGCCTTTTCCGCCCACTGGGCATTTCTTCCCCTCTTTTCAGCAATAGTCTTAATATAGGCTGCGGCATCATTTTCCATTTTAGCCTTCATTTCTTCATCAATCTCCCCTTCACCTAAAGCTACAGGGTGAGCAGCACCAATATTAGTTCCTGGAGCCATAGCAGCAATATTACTGGCTAAGGTGATAAATACTCCTGCTGAAGCTGCTCTACCACCGGATGGAGAGACATAAACTATAATGGGGATTGTGGAATTTAATATCTTTTTTATAATATCCCTCATTGAGGTATCCAATCCCCCTGGTGTATCTAATTGCAGAATTAAACATTCTGCTCCTTCTGCCTCTGCACTTTCAATCCCACCGACTACATATTGAGAGGTAATAGGGTTTATCATACCGTTTAGTTGGAGAAGATAAATAGATGGCTTGGAATTAGCATAATTTCCTTTAAGAGAGCAAGAGAAAATAAGTATTAAAATAAGGCAGAAAATGAATATTTTTATTTTCATCTTCATATCTCCTTTTCCCGGGAGGGAGAAGGTTAAAACTAAGAAGATAGATTATTATTTGCATAATTATTATAGCACAATTTTTATAAAATAGCAGGAATTTTTGAATAAATGTAGAATATAATAATCATATAGTATCGAGTATCGAACATATAGTATATCTTGAAGAGGAAGAGCGTAGAGCGGGCAGGATATTAGTTATCCGGTTAGCCAGTTTACCGGTTAAAATACAAGTTGTACGTCTCAGGTTGCGAGTTACAAGTTTTTTATCTTGCATTTTACAACAATAAACTGAAAACGGATTGTTTCTATCTGAAAATGAAAGGCTAGTTTTGTATTTTGTATTTAATACTAACGACTATTCACTATTTACTAACGACTAATTTGTTGAGCCCGTCGTGATAAATTGGAGTTAAAAATGAATAAAGAAAAATTATCTGAAGAATATTTTATACCTGGTGAGTGGATTGAAATAGCCAATAAAATTTTAAAAAATAAGGGAGTGATATTAGTATTAGGAGCCACTGATACCGGGAAAAGCGTTTGTACCTTATTATTTGCCAATTATTGGGTTAAACATGGGAGGAGAGTAGGGATTGTTGATGTAGATATGGGACAATCTGATCTGGGTCCTCCTACTACTATGGGGATGGTAGTGATTAATAAGAGGATAAAATGTTTAGAAGAAGTCTCACCAGATACTTTATATTTTGTGGGGTCTACCTCACCTATAAATTATTTTTTACCCACTATTTGTGGCACTAAAAAATTAATTAATGAGGGAAAAAAGAAGGGAGCTGAGATAATAATTGTAGACACAACTGGATTAATAAAAGGGTATCCTGGTCAAACTTTAAAAGAATATATGATTGATATAATTTCTCCTTGCCATATTATTGCCCTGCAAAGAAAAGATGAATTAGAACACATTTTAAAAAAATTTATTCAAAATGAAGAGATAATTATCTATCGGTTGTCTCCCTGTGCTGAAGTAAGAAGAAAGACCTATATTCAACGTCGAGAAATAAGAGAAGAAAAATTTAGAAAATATTTTAAAAACTCTTCATCTTTATCCCTCAATTTGAATGATTTGATTCTGAGAGGAAGTTATTATTGTTCTGGAATTGCTTTAGAAGAAGAAGATGTACGATTCTTAGAGAAAGTGTTAATGATCGAGGTAATATATGCAGAAAAAATCTGGGAAGGAATATTTATAATCGTCAAAGGAAGAGCGCCTGAGGGAATTAATGATTTCTTTCAGATTAAAAAAAGATTTAATACTGAAAAAATAATTATTACCGAGGAAGATAAATATAAAAATTTGTTAGTTTCCCTTGATAATTATCAGGGATTTGTGGTAAGTTTAGGTATTATTCAGGAAGTTAATTTTAAAAAGAAATGTCTCACTATTCATACTCCTTTAAAAAATTCTAAGGAGATCTTTGGTCTAAAATTTGGAACTATTAAGATTAGTTTAGATGGTAAAGAACTGGGTAAAATTCATCCGGGAGAACTATAATTCGTATCTAGTATCCCCGTTTTCACGGCGACAAGTCTGGTGAATCGTATCTCGTTAAGATGGTTAGCCAGTTTACCAGTTAAAATACTAATCACAAATTGCAGGTTGCAAGTTTCGAGAAAATACTAAGTACGTAGGGAGCGTATTGCATACACCCTGATGATCTAACAATTAATTATTTAATAGACAGGTGAGATGCCTGTCCTACCAATTTGTGAATTGGTGGGTGAATTAATTTTAACTGGTTAACTGTCAAACAGGGTAACCGTGTAACCAACTAAATACTAACGACTATTCACTAACGACTAATTCAATTGGAGTAATCATATTGGAAAAGAAAGAAAAAGAAGGAATAATTTTTGTTATCATTACTATTTTTATAGCCGGGGCTCTACCTATTATCATTAAGTATGGAACAGGATTAATAAATCCCTTGTTCTTTGCCACCTTCAGTAGCCTAATAGCTGGAATATTTCTTTTGGTATTATCGGTTCTTAAAGGGAACTGGAAAATATTATTTAATAAAAGATATTTCCCCTTCCTATTATTAATCGGTTTTTTTGGTATCACCCTTTCTAATATCTGTTTTTTCTTTGGGGTTACTCTCACCAGCGGGATTAACTCCTCTATCCTGTTACAGATAGAACCTTTATATGCTATCATTATCGGTTATATATTATTAAATGAAAAAATTACTTTAAAGCAGATATTTTTTACTTTTGTAATTATATTGGGAACTTTAGTAGTAATATATCGAGAAGAATTCAAGGTGAATTGGGGGGATTTATTGGTTTTATTGACCCCGCTTTGCTGGCAAACAGCTCATTTTTTCAGCAAAAGATTGATGACTACCCATAAAGAGATAACCCCAATGTTAATAGCTACCGCAAGAACCTTATATGGAGGGATATTTCTACTAATCCTTAGCAATGCAAAGGGAATAAACCGATATGATAAATTAGGAGTTAAGGGTATTTTGTTGATATTATTATTCCAGGGAATTATCGGGTTTGCTCTACACTATTCTATCTGGTACGAAGCCATTAAGAGATTAAATTTATCCAAGGCTACTGCCTTAGTTTCAGTGTATCCGACTTTTTCTATTGCATTAGCTCGCTTTATATTAAAGGAGGTCCCTAACTTTTATCAATTAGCTGGATTTGGCGTAATATTACTGGGGATATTCGGCTTATCGAGAATTAAAAGTGAGCATAGAGAAAAGAATGTACTTAAAAATTCTGTGGCGTAAAGAAGATATAAATATAGTATTCTTTATATCATAGTTACTACCCAAAAAGTAAACAAAGTACCCTTGCAATAATATAGAACAAAATAAACTATAAACCAAAAACTTGTATTTAAAACTAATACTAAGAACCAACGACTATTAACTAATGAATAAATAAAAAAAAGGAAGGTGGAGGTTTATGTTAAGAACCAATAAAGACAGGTTAGTAATGATTTCTGTTCAAGGGAGAGTAAGTTATCCGGTAAGGAGGTCTGCTTATACGGTAACTTATGATGGTCAGCCAGTGGTAGTACCAGGGGTAGGAGGGATTACCTATAATATTAAAGTAGGGGATAAGGCCTTCGGATGGGAAGCAGACCATGTGGAACCTGGTGTTTCTACGGTGGTGAATGAAGAAAAAAGAGATGCGCCTCCTAATTATGCTTATAATACCTTAGCTTGCGTAGGCAATCAGGCGCGAGTAATAAGTGGGGATGCAAAAGGTGCAACAGGAATAGTAACCGGACATCACGGGGGAATTGAACATGTATTAATCGATTTTGACTTAGAAACCTTAGAGAAACTTTGTATTGAGGATAAAATTTTAATAAAGGCCTATGGACAAGGTTTAAAATTGTTAGATTATCCGGAGATAAAGGTTTTTAATTTAGATCCCCTTTTGTTAGAAAAAATGAATATCAAAGAGATGAATAATGATACTATCGAAGTGCCAGTAGCCTGTGAGATTCCAGCTAAACTGATGGGTTCAGGATTGGGTTCTGCTAGTGTAGCCAGCGGGGATTATGATATTACTACTGCTGATAAAAAGATGGTAGAAAAATATAAGTTAGATCAGCTTAAATTTGGAGATATTGTAGCTATTAGTGACGCAGACAATAGTTATGGGAGAAGTTACAAAGAGGGAGCGGTTAGTATAGGGATAGTAGTTCACAGTGATTGTGTAATTGCAGGACACGGACCTGGAGTAGCCACCCTTTTGACTTCAACTGCTGGAAAGATTAAGTTCCACATAGATACCGATGCCAACATCGCTAATTATCTGAACATTGGCACAAAAAGGAAATAATAAATATTCGGAGGTGTTGAAGTTGGCAAAATATATTATGGCTCTGGATCAGGGGACTACCAGTTCTCGTGCGATAATATTTAACTACAATGGAACTATAATTAGTACTGCCAGTAAGGAATTTCGACAAATCTATCCTCAGCCAGGCTGGGTAGAACATAACCCCGCCGAAATTTGGTCTTCTCAAATAGAAGTGGCCAAAGATGCTTTAGATAAGGCTGGGCTGAAAGCGGCTAATATAGCTGCTATCGGCATAACCAACCAGAGAGAGACTACCATAGTCTGGGATAAAAAAACCAGTAAACCGGTCTGTAATGCTATTGTATGGCAATGTCGGAGGACTGCTCCCCTATGTGACCAGCTTAAAAAGAAAGGCTTGGCAGATATTATCCAAAAAAAGACCGGACTGGTGGTCGATGCCTATTTTTCCGGCACTAAGGTTAAATGGATTTTAGATAATGTAAACGGGGTCAGGGAGAAAGCCAAAAAAGGAGAAGTTTTATTTGGTACAGTAGACAGTTGGATTATCTGGAATCTGACTAAAGGTAAAACTCACGTAACCGATTATACCAATGCTTCTCGTACAATGTTATTTAATATTTATAATCTTGATTGGGATGAGGAGATATTAGCTGAACTGGATATTCCCCGAGAGATGCTCCCCAAAGTTCTGTCTTCGAGTCATATTTACGGTCATACTAATAAGGAAATATTCGGAGCAGGAATTCCTATCTCCGGTGATGCCGGAGACCAGCAGGCTGCCCTTTTCGGCCAGGCCTGTTATGAACCAGGTATGGCCAAAAACACCTATGGAACTGGATGTTTTATTCTGATGAATACCGGAGAAAAGATTGTTCCCTCCAGAAATGGTCTTTTGACCACTATTGCCTGGGGGGTTAACGGTAAAGTAGAATATGCCCTGGAGGGGAGTATCTTTATCGCCGGAGCAGTAGTGCAGTGGTTAAGAGACGAAATCGGTCTTATAAAAACCTCTGACGAAATTGAGAAATATGCCCTAAAAGTCGAAGATACCCACGGGGTTTATTTAGTTCCCGCCTTTGTGGGTCTCGGTGCTCCTTACTGGGATATGTATGCCCGGGGTATTATTGTAGGGCTGACTCGGGGAGCAAAGAAAGAGCATATCTTAAGGGCAGCGGAAGAAGCAATAGCTTACCAGAGCCGTGATGTCCTGGAAGTTATTCAAAAAGATTCAGGGATTAATCTGAAAAAATTAAAAGTCGACGGCGGAGCAGTAAGAGATAATTTCTTAATGCAATTCCAATCCGATATCCTGGGAGTTCCCGTGGTAAGACCTCAAATTGCCGAGACTACTGCTTTGGGAGCAGCATATCTAGCCGGCTTAGCGGTTGGTTTTTGGAAAGACAAAGATGAGATTGCCCAAAAATGGAAAGTGGATAAAGAATTTTCCCCCAATATGGAGGAAAAAACGAAAGAAGATTTATATAAGGGCTGGAAGAAAGCGGTCAGTAGGTCTCTAAATTGGGAAGAAAAAGAATAAATATATTGAAGTAGAAAAAATTTTAGTCTTTTTGGTCCTCCAAGCTTGATACCCCTTGAAAATGGCTATTTTTAAATTTTAAGATAGTGAGATTAGGCCAAAAAACTACATTTTGCGATGGTAAAATTATAAGGCGAGATTAATTTTAGCCATATAAATAAAATTTGTAATCTGCCCCTGAAATCCTTTAATAATTAGGAGAAATAATAATGCATTTGTGTTGCAATATATAAATATATATATTATAATTATAATGCAATATAATTTAATATATAGCAGGGGGGATATATGGATAAAAATAAGCTAAAAGAATTATTAATAGAATATAAACAAAGATTTTTAACTTCAAGAACTGACCTGGTTAGAAGAGAAGTTCAAGATAATATAGAACCATTCATTAAATTTAAGGAAGTGGTTATAATCACCGGCCCAAGAAGGGGCGGAAAATCTTCTTTAATGAAATTAATTTGCGATGACCTTATAAAGAAATATAAGGTTTCCCCTTCAAACATTCTATATCTGAATTTTGAAGATGAAAGATTTATCGAATTTGATATTGGAGATTTTGCCCAAATTTATGAGCTTTTTCTTCAAATAAACAGACCCATAGGTAGGCTGTATTTCTTTTTAGATGAAATTCAAAACGTAGCCGGCTGGGAAAGATGGGTAAATAGGTTATATGAAAATGAAAATATCAAAATATTTATCACCGGTTCTAATGCAAGTCTGTTAAGCTCTGAAATATCTACCGCTTTAACCGGAAGAAACAGAACAATAAACAACTTCCCTTTTTCCTTTGGAGAGTTTTTAACCTTTAAGAATTATAGATTACAGGAAAACGATTTTTATCAAATTGAGAAAAGAGCAGTAATAAAGAGCTTATTTCAAGAATATCTAAAATTAGGCGGTTATCCCGAGGTAATAAAAATTAACGACCCCACTCTTTTAGAACAATACTTTAAGGATATCATCTACCGAGATATTCTGCCCAGATACTCTATAAAAAAGATAAAAGAAATACGGGAATTATGTCTGTTTTTAGCTTCTAATCTCGGCTCAATCCACAGTTATAATAGATTACAGAATTTGATTGGAGTAAAGAGTCTTAACACCGTGAAAACCTATTTAGAAATCTTGGAGGAAGTATTTTTATTTTTTCGGACAAACTTATTTGATTATTCTGTTAAGCGGCAAATTTACAATCCTTCAAAAATTTATATTATCGATACTGCCTTAGGGAATTCCATATCTTTTAAATTTTCCGAAAATATTGGACATATTTACGAAAATTTAGTGTTTCTGGAATTAAAAAGAAGGAATAAAGAAGTTTACTATTGGAAATCGAAAAAAGGCAAAGAAGTTGATTTTCTAATTAAGAAAGGTTTAAACATAGAAGAAGCTATCCAGGTATCCTATAATTTAAATGATAACAAAACCTTAGACAGAGAGATCAAGAGCTTATTAATAGCTAAAGATGAGTTTAAAATAAAACATCTGAGTATTATTACAGAAGATGAAGAAATGGAAAAAGAAATAGAAGGAGAGAAAATTAAAATAATCCCTCTGTGGAAATGGTTGCTAACAAATAAGAACAATTTGTATTTTTAGTACAGGAAAGTTAATTCCATTTTAAAATATTTAAAAAATATTTGACAAGTCAACTTCGCCACTTTATTTGAAATTCCTTGTGTAGTACGGCTTTCCGCCACAAAAAACATTTCACTATATCATCTTTTTTCTATTCC